>Ga0316217_10000549_pt1 | contig 53003 bp, 31 predicted proteins | sample 1anoAmetaG_FD_203633 | JGI IMG/M metagenome (GOLD analysis project Ga0316217, IMG submission 203633) | Freshwater microbial communities from Trout Bog Lake, Wisconsin, USA - 1anoA | ecosystem: Environmental > Aquatic > Freshwater > Lake > Hypolimnion/Profundal zone | place: USA: Wisconsin...
GTATGGGTGGCGGACCCGGTATGGGTGGCGGACCCGGTATGGGTGGCGGACCCGGTATGGGTGGCGGACCCGGTATGGGTGGCGGACCCGGTATGGGTGGCGGACCCGGTATGGGTGGCGGACCCGGCATGCCGAGTGGAGCGGGCCGACGCGGCGGCCCTGAAGGCGCTGGCCCCGGCCTAATGCGTGGTCAGCCTCCTGTGAATCCCCTCGTCGAGGCGCTCGACCTGAACAAGGATGGCGTCATTGACGCCGAGGAGATCGCCAAGGCCACCGAGTCCTTGAAGAAACTCGACAAGAATGGCGACGGCAAACTCACCGCAGAGGAATTCCGTCCATCCCGCAGCCAAGGGCCAGGCCGCCTTGAAGGTCTCGGCGGAGACCGCCGACACGGAAATCCCGAGCCGCAAAGCGAGCCGGGCGGCGAAAACCATCCGCCGCGGCCAACCCCGGAAGAGTGACTTCGCAAGCGTTGACCGGCAAAAAGGCAAGCACCCATGAAGCCTCAAACACACGGCGCGGCGCTTCGGCAGACCTCTGTCTCGGCGCCGCTGCCGCTGACCGGTGCGACGGAAGGCCAGTCCTTCAATCAAATCACGGTAGTACGGAGGAGGGGAAAGATCCCAGCCCTCCGCGCCCATTACTCCCGCAAATCAACCCTTTGCCGGCCCGTCTTTTCCTGAAGTCGCGGCGCGGACTGGCATCCTGACGCGGGCATTCTTGTCCGCGTTCTTCACAAACCGCTTCGCGTTGGGCTTGCTTGGCGGCGCGCCTTGGCACAGGATAAATTCCAACATAACCGGTTATGAAGACGACGACAAAGTGGGTGACGGGCGCGGTTTTGCTGTTTCACGCCGCCACCGCCGCGCTGGCCGCGGCCCCGGGCGCGGCGAGCCCGCCGCCCCGAGTAGTCAATTTCCAATCATTGCTCAACGAGATGATCGATCGGGACGCGGTGGCTCGATGGCCGAATCCCGCCTTCTGGTGCAAGCAAGCCAGCAGCCACGACCGCCGGAAAACCAATCCCGCCGACCCCGAAGGCTGGCATTCAAACGTGGACTATGGACAGTTCATTCGCACCGAGACCAACCAGGACCGGCAGGAATGGGTCATCATGGAAGACGCCGGCCCGGGGGCCATCACCCGTTTCTGGACGCCTCTGAATCCCGACCTGGACCAAGCGATGATCCGGTTCTACTTCGACGACCAATCCACCCCCGCCATTGCCGTCAAATTCAACGATTTCTTCCGCGGCGGCGCCTTCGTCCGCGCGCCTTTCGCTTTCGTCTCCTGGAATGAAACCGACCTGCGCCAACAATTCAACGCCCCGCGCCGGGAGGCCCACGGCGTGGGTAGCGATCTTTACTTGCCGATCCCTTTCGCCAAGCGCTGCAAGATCACGTTGGATAAACTGCCCTTTTACTACGTCATCAACTACCGCGCTTACGAACCCGGGACCTCCGTTGAGACCTTCACCATGGCCGGTTATGAGCAGGCGGCGGCAACGGTGGACCGAGTAGGCGAAATGCTGCTCGCCGCCCCGGAGTCGATGACCGCCGGACCGTCCAAGCGGGCCGCGCTCGCGCCCGGCGGCGAGATGGAACTCGATCTGCCACGGGGTTCCGCCGCCGTGCGCTCGCTGCGGGTGCAGGTGGATCCGCGGGAAGCGCCGCAGGTCTTGCGCTCAACCATCCTCGAATCCGTCTTCGACGACGAGCGTTGCGTTTGGTGCCCGTTGGGTGAGTTCTTTGGCGCCGGGGCCCGACTGAACCCGGTTCAGGACTGGTGGCGCGCGGTCGGCAAGGATGGCGCGCTCGACGCGCGCTGGGTTATGCCTTATCAACGCCGGGCCCGCCTGAGGTTGAAAAACGTCGGAACCCGTACCGTCTCCCTCATGCTCGCCGCTACCACGACTCCGTGGCGCTGGGATGAGCGTTCCCTCCATTTCCACGCCCGCTGGCACGGCCAATCCGAGCTGAAGACCCGCCCTTACTCCGATTGGAACTATGTTGAAATCCAGGGCCGCGGCCTGTACGTCGGGGACACGCTCACCGTATTCAGCCCGGTCGCTCCCTGGTATGGCGAGGGGGATGAGCGCATTTTCATCGATCGCGAAAGAGTAGCCTCTCACATTGGCACCGGCACCGAGGACTATTACGGTTACGCATGGGGCATGGCCGGCTTTTTCAATTCGCCGTTCATTTCCATGCCGCAGCGCGATTCCACGGGCCAGGATAACTGGCGCGGCTACACCACTACCTCTCGCGTCCGCCTGCTGGATGCCATTCCCTGGCGCGAGGAGTTGCGACACAACCTGGAAATCTGGAATTGGGCCGATACCCGGGTGGATTACGCGGTCGGCGCCTTCTTTTACGCCCGGCCCCAGGTCAAACACAACCGGCCGCCTCAACCGGAGGAGGCCGCCCGCCCGCTCCGGGAAACGCCGCAACCCCCTCCCCCCGTTAAGATCAAGGATGCGGTCGAGTGTGAAACGATGGCTATTCTGGCCCAATCGTCCGGACTGCGGGTGGGAACCCAGGACGCCGGTTTGTCGGCGGGGCAGTGGAGCGGAGGCAAGCAGCTCTTTGCGCAGGCAACCCAAGTGGGCGACTTCATAGAGCTGGCCGTCCCGGTTTCGGGTGATCAACCCCGTAAGACGACGATCTACGGAACCAAGAGTTGGGATTACGGCACGCTCCGCTTCTCCATTAACGGCCGGCAGGCAGGCAAAGACTACGACGCCTATTCGGCGACGGCAGTCGCCAGCGGCCCGATCGAACTGGGGACCTTTTCACCGGTGGACGGATGCCTGCGGCTGCGCGTGGAGGTCGTCGGCGCCAATCCGGAAGCGAAGAATGCGCGGTATTTCTTTGGCCTCGATTGTGTTGTGCTCCACCCAAATTAAACGAGCCGCAGGCCAAGCTTCGAGCTCCATGGCTCGCGCTCCTTGCGGTGAAGAATTCGTGGGGCTTCAGGCGTCCGTTGACGCGCACTACTTTTTTAAATTTCGTGGTTGCAAAACCATTTCGGAAGCGGCACTTTCTACCCCCACGGGTCGGGGCGTAGCGTAGCCTGGTAGCGCGCTTGTTTCGGGTACAAGAGGTCGTGAGTTCGAATCTCACCGCCCCGACCATTTTTACCTTGAAAATCAAGGGTTTTCCTCTTCTAGCTTGCTTTTCCCGAAGCTCTCCCGAATAATTCGACAGCATAGGCTCCCGTTGCGACTATTGAAGATAGCAAGCCGAAGCGCAAGGCCCCTCCCAAATTCCCGCTCTCGGTCACCGTTCGCGGCCTCCCGATAACCGCCACCATCTACCGCCGCCTCCAACGGAAGAAGGAGAAAGAGTACGTCAGCTTCGAACTCCATTAGTTCAAGCTCGGCAAATTGGAAAAGGAATATTCTTCCGAATTGGACAAGGCGGTCAAGGTCGGGAAAACGCGTATCAAGGAATTGTCGAAGGGGGAGCGTTATCCCCTTAACGGAGCGGCATCAGCGATGATAGTGGAAGGGCGACGATTCTTGGATCGGTGACACCGAGTGATTCGCCTTGCGTCACGAGCAACCCAAAGGGCGCATGGTTCACGGCCTTCTCCATGAAAGACCGGAGACCTTCTGTGTCGCGCATCGGGTCGATTTTCGCCTGGTATTTAACTTCGACTGGGATTCGTTTGACGCCAATGGTCAGGACAAAGTCCACCTCCGGCTCGCCATGCCTCTCGGGGAAGTGAGCGATGTCCAGCCCTGAAATCGTTGACAGGAGCGCGCCGGTAACGCTTTCCGCCAAGTGGCCGGCGACCACGGTCAACTCCGGTTCCTCTCGCAGCCTCCTCGGGTCCAGGGGAATTTACTCCTGCAGCCAGCTCGCCCGCAGCCCGTGGTCCACCAGACACAGTTTCGGGCTGCCCCGTTTGCGCTTTAGACGGATTTCCAACGGAGGGACCAAGCGCAGCAGCAGGGTGTCGCCGAGAAACCGGAGATACGCATTGACGCGCTGAGCGCCAACATTGGCTTTGAGAACTAGATGGGCCTCCCGGGCCATCGTCTGGATAGTGAAAGTCTGGCCCGCGTAGAGCCAGCAAAGGCGGATTAATTCCTCAAGAAGCGCAGGGTCGCGTTTCCGGCCCCGCTCGCCGAGTCGGAGATCATGTTGGATGACCCGCTTGATGACGATCTCGTTCAATTGATCGGCCACTTGTTCCCACGGCGCGGTGGACCACAGGTGGGCCAAAGGGTAGCCGCCGCGTTCTGAAAAAGCGCCGAAGGCAAAGCCTCGGACCTGTTCCCGCGACTGGCCGTACTCGCGTAATCCCGTCCATAATGACGCGCGCGTAAGACCTTCCAGGCCCTTGTCCTTCAAGTAAGGCTCCCCCAGGTCCAACCCTCGGAGCGCCGCGATCTCCGTCAGCGACAGCGTTCCCGCTTCCAGCGAGGTAATTCGACCCGCCAGGCTGTCGCGCCTGGCTTCGATCCGCAGCGCCGAACTCCCCGTCACGACCACTTGCACCGTGGACGAATCCACCAGGGATTTCAACTGCGGCGTCCAGCCCTCCAAGTTCTGGACTTCGTCCAGCAACATGAACACCGGACCTCCACCGCGCGCCGCCTCGTTGAAAGTGGCGCCGAGGATAACGCGCTCAAACCAGTCCACAATGCGCAAAATCGGCGAATCGAAATCTTCCATTTCGCGCAGATCGTCAAACTGGACGCGCAGAATCCGGCGTCCCTCCACACCGCGCTCAAGTATGTCCTCGACGAAATGGAGCTGGGTCGTTGTCTTGCCGATCTGGCGCGGGCCGTGCGCCAGATGCTCAAGGTCGAAATGTGGCCATGCCGGATGGATTTCTCGCGCCGCGCGTGCGCGGAGATCCGCCTAATCGGCAGGTCAACTCCGATGAGGCGTTTGGGGTAACTCATTTCTTTTTGGGAAGGGTGCCAGCGATCCAAGCGTCCACTTGCTTCTTTCTTCGCCTGATTTCGTCAAAGTCGGCGTTGGAAATCGGCGTTTCTCGGAGACGCAATGGATGACTGAGTCAATTCCTTAAATCGTTCAGGGCAGCGAGCCAACCGAGTGTTTGCTTCTTGCCCTGTTTCTGCGGGTCCAAGTAGGGCTGGACGGATTGCCAGTTTTCTTCCAAAACGCGTTTAAGCCAAATGAAATAAAACGCATGCTCCTTAGGAATTGCTCCATTCGATTCCTCATGGATCTCAGCAGCGCGTTTCCGCAGATCTGCTGGAATGCCCCTGTACCACCAAGCCTCGGAGCTTTCCGGGAATACACGTTGAAGAATTTGGCGCATCACATCATATAGCCCAACTTCGATTTTGTGGAGCAGAGTGATGGCCTCGCCAGGAGGTCGCTCAATAACCAACGCTCCAACCCACCACTGGAGTAGCCGTTCTGCGAACGGTATATTCGCACGGAGCCCAGGAAGAAACTTACCGGTCGAACCGGTGAAGGGATCGCGAAGTGCAGATCCTGCCAATACCATGACTTGAGCATCGGGATTATCGTGTGCCGTCCAAATGCCGCCGCAGCAAAGGAGCCGCGGTCCGGGGATCTCAAAACGGTCAAGCTTGTTCAGCAGTTCCGCGCCTTGGGGGGCAATGAACAAAGGATTGGCGTTGCTGCCATACCAGACCCTCCTTGGACCGGAGACCGTGAGCTCGCAGTTCTCCAGAAATATCTCGCTGACGGGGTCAATCTGATCGGTGCGGCGAACCAGGAGAGTCCGCTCATCGCCAAAGAGCGCGTCAGGGTCCAAAACTCGTTCCGATGTAATTGCCAGGTCGAATTCAAGGAGCATTGGATTCAAGTCCGGATCTGGGACTGGCACAAGAAGGCGCTTCCCCTTCCTGACCTCAGCGGCAATTTGCTGGCGGAAAGGTTCGTGGGAAACCGCATCCTGGAAAGTGATCAAAAACCCATCTGCTTCCGCGATGAGCGCGCCGAAAACTCCTTCGGATATTGGCGGGCTCTGTCTGATAGGCTGGAGGTCAATGTTGTTGCTGCGAGCTAATTCGATAAAATCACAGTACATTTCCGCACCTGATTGTTCCGCCAGGCTTAGCCAAAGGATCTTTTTATCTAAGCTCATAAGTCGGGTAGGCTGAAAGAATGTCTCACTCCTTGTCTCCAGTTTTGCACGGCGGCGGGTCTTCCTTTAGCTCGACTGGGTGCCCAATGGAATTCTGCTTGGTAGTGCTCGACTTTGACGATGGGCTGCCAGTCCAGGGTGGCCGGGTCCTGAAAGATATTGGGCGACGGGTTTGTCGCACAACCGTAGCAGATTCCGCGGAGGTGGTGATAGACTGGTAGGGGATTCGGTTTCGGACTGGAGCGCAGGGACTGGCCGATCTGACGATTTTCAAGAACCGCCTGACGATTATCTGACGATTGGTGGCGGCTGGACCAGGAGGGTCCCGGTTGGGCGCATCGGCAGATTCGCGCGAAAAATCCGTAGATTATCGGTAGATCATTCAAGACTGGCATTGAGCACGTAACGAGCACTTCTTCCCTGACCCTCAGGCTGGAGCAGACCCAAGCTCGACCAAGCCCAGCAGGTCTCGCCGGACCGCATCGTAAACGACCGGGAAACGTTTGCGGCACCAGCCACTGGTGATTTCCCGGGGGGGCGGGTTGGAACCACCCATCGGTCGATTTTCGGATTCCGTCGGTAGATTGTCGGTCGATTCGTCATCTGGACTTCGGTTGCTGGTTCATGGTGATGAACTTTACGAATAGCGAAAAGGGCTTAACGATTACTTAACGATTGTGGTTTTAGGCGGTAACGGGTGGAACGGCTAGAGCCAACCTTCTGCGCCGGTCCTAGCTCCACCAGCAGCCCCAGATCTTTCGCGGTTAAGGGTCGAGTGGGCGAAAGCAAACCCGTCGGTGGAGTCACGGATCATCTTTCGGTCTTCCTGGGGGGCGGCTACGGTGCGGGGGCGGCGGCGGGGGGGTCGTGCGCCTCGGGCTTGGTGAAATCGCCGGCGGTCACGACGATCAACTTCTTCGGATCGACGTGGCGCTTGAGCGCGGCCAGAATCTCTTCCGGCGTGAGGGCGGCGATCTTCTTTTCGTAATCGGCCTCGAAGGCCAGCGCGCGGTTGAGGTGACGGAGGTTCGAAAGCAGCGTGGCCAGGGTGGCGTCATTGGATCGACTCATCCGCAGGGCCTCCAGGTAGCCCTTCCGGGCGTTGCTCAACTCGTCGTCGGAAAGGCCGTCGCGCAGAAGTCGATCCAGTTCCTCTTGCGCGGCTTTAACCACGCGGGGGCTGTTGGCGGGATTGCTGATCGCGGTCATGGTCAGGCTGGCGCGTTCGTCCCAGGACGAGGCGCTGAAGCTGGAGCTGACGCCATAGGACAGGCCTTCCTTCTGCCGGATGCGATCGCCCAGCCGCGAGGAGAGGGCGCCGCTGCCCAGGATATAATTGCCGAGCACCAAAGCGGGATAGTCCGGGTCATCGTCGCGCAGTCGGAACATAAGGCCCGCCGAATACACCGCGTTCGCCTTGTCGGGGGTAATGATCTGCTTCCGCGTCCCCGGGGTGTCGGTAGCGAGGGACATCGGGATGCGGGCGTAAGGCTTGGCGGCTTGCCATCCGGCAAGCGCCTCCCGTAACAGGGGAAGACAAGCCTCGGGATCGAAGTCGCCCACCAGCGTGAGTTCGCCCGCTTGGGAGCCGAGGTACTCCTTGTAGAGCCGCGTCACCTGATCGTAGGTCGCCTTGCGCATCCTTTCGATGCTCTCCTCAACGGTCGGCACATAGCGAACGTCATCGGCGGGGTAAGGGCTCAAGAGCCGCTGGAGGAGGCGCGGACCGAGCATCGCCGGCTCGGTGTTCATTTGTTCCAGGGTCGCCAGTTGCTCGCGCTTGAGGACTTCGAACTGGTCCTCCGGCAGCGCGGGTTCGCGCAAGACCTGGGCCAGGAGCTTGATGACTTCAGGGAAGGTGTCGCGCTTGGCCTGGATGGAAAAGTTGACCACGCCCATGGCGCTTCCGGCGGTCGGGCCGCCCCGGCCGCCTCGGCCGCGGCCACCGCCGCCTCCCGCGCTCAGCGTTGCCTTCAGGCGATCCAACTCATCGTGCAATTGCTGGTAGGTCAACTTGCGCGTTCCCCGGATCATCATCTGGCCAAGAAAGCCGGCGGTGGACTCAAAGCCTTTGAGGTTGTCCTCGTTCCCATAACGCAAGGTAAGCGAAAGATGAACCTCCTGGCCGCGTGACTTTTTTTGCAGGAGCGTCGTCCGGATCCCCTCCGGCAGGTCGAGGCGCTTGACCCGCGCTTCGATGTTCTCAGGCGTGGCTTCGAACGCTTCGCCCTGGGCGATCTCGGCCCGGCCTTTATAATCAGCCACCAGGGACGCCAAATCGGGCGCGGGCGGGACTTCGATCCGCTCCGCCTTGTCGGTGGGAATAAAAAGACCCACGGTGCGGTTGTTGCGCTGCAAGTACCTGGCCGCGACGGCCCGCACGGCTTCCGGAGTCACCTTTTCGACGCGGTCGCGATGGAGAAAGTAGAGCCGCCAATCCCCCAGAGCCGCCCATTCGCTCAGCGAGACGCCGATGCGGCTGGTGTCCGTGGCGGCCAACTCCCGGGCCTTGAGGATCTGCTGGCGGGCCCGGTTGACTTCCTCCGCGGTCACGCCCTTGGAACCGATGGACTCGACGTTAGCAAGGATCGTCTCCAGCACCTCGTCCTGGGAGCTGTCCTTGGGGACGTCGGCGTCAATGGTCATCAAGCCCGGGTCATGCTCGGCGCCGGCGTAGGCGGAAACACTCGAGGCCTTCTTGGTCTCCACCAGCGCCTGGTAAAGCCGGCCCGAAGGGGTGGTGGCGAGGATGTTGGCCAGCACTTGCAGCGCCGCGGTGTCTTCGTGCGGACCGGCGGGAATATGGTACGCCACGCCCACGGCGCCGACCGTGCCCACCCGCCGAAGCGCGACCGTGCGTTCGCCGTCCTGCGCCGGTTCTTCCGTGTAGGTGGTGACCAGCTTCCGCCCTGGGCGGGGAATGGCCCCAAAGTACTTCTCCACCAGGGCCAGGCACTTGGCTTCGTCAAACCGTCCGGCGACGATCAGGACCACGTTGTCCGGCTGGTAATACTTCTGATAAAACGCGCGCAGGTTCTCGACCGGCACGCGCTCGATGTCCGAACGGTTGCCAATGGTTGGTTTACCGTAATTGTGCCAACTGTAGGCGGCGGCGGCGATGCGCTTGCTCAGCACGGCGCCGGGCGAGTTCTCGCCGCGCTCGAATTCGTTCCGGACGACGGTCATTTCCGATTCGAGGTCCTCCTTTTTGATGTAGCTGTTGACCATGCGATCGGCCTCCAGGTCGAGGGCAAACTCCAGATTCTCGTCGGTTGCGGCGAGCGTTTCGAAGTAATTGACGCGGTCGCTCGACGTGCTGCCGTTGAAGCTCGCGCCGTGGTCCTGCAGTTCCTTGGGGATCTTGGGGTGGCGCGGTGCGCCCTTGAACACCATGTGTTCGAGCAGATGGGCCATCCCGGTTTCCCCATAGCCCTCCTGCCGCGAGCCGACCAGCACGGTCAGGTTCACGGTGACCTTGGACTGCGAGCTGTCAGGAAAGAGCAGCGCGCTCAACCCGTTGTCGAGCCGATATTCCGTGATGCCTTCCACCGAGGCGACCTTGCGGGGCTCGGCGCCGAAGGAGATTGCGGCCGAAGCGATCAACCAGAGGCCAACGATACAGTGCGTCCTGATCATGCCTCATCATGACCTCGCGGCGATGCCAAGACAAGCGTTCTTGAAGGGCTGAGGGGCGCCCCTTCCCCCAGCCCTCGCCGCCTCAACAAGGGGTTGACCGACCGTCAACAGAAAAACTGAAGACAGAAACGTCGGGACGGAGAACCCCGAAGATTCCCCACAGCCATGCCTACAGACTCCACCCCTTGCGATAATCCCGGCGCACGTATTTGTTCGCGTCGTCCAGGTTGGGGAACTTGAGGCCAGCCGAATCCCATTGCAGCTTGTAGAGGGTCAACTCCTCGCGCAGTTGGACGCGCAACGCGACGTTCCCGAGTAAAACGGACTCCGCCAGGGGGCCCGCCCATTCGAAGTTCGACCCCGCCGTCTTGCCGCCCTTGCAGGCCTGGATCCACTCGACATAATGACCCGGCGAGGCAGTGAGGACGGAAGGGATATCGCCGACCTCGTTGGCGCGCGATTCCGGATAGACCTTCCCGTTGAGGATAAACCCCTTGTCCCCAACGAGCATGCAGCCATTGTCGCTCATCCGCTGGCCCTCCGGCAAGCCGTCCGGGCGCGGGGGGCGCAGACCGCCGTCGTACCAAGTCAACTTGCACGGGGGCATGTCGATGCCGCCCGCCGGCGCGCCGCTCAGTCCGCGAGTGTGACAATTGTTGGATTGGGGTTCGGCGTCGCGGGCCGGGAACTCGTAAGTCACCATCGACCCCATCGGGAAGGACTCCTCGTTGACGCGGGTGGAGGATGCCTGGACGATGGTCGGGGCGCCCAGCTTGAGGGCGCGGAAAACGGGATCCATAGCGTGGCAACCGATGTCGCCAAGAGCTCCGGTGCCGAAGTCCCACCAACCGCGCCACTTAAAGGGCAAATACGCGGGGTTGAACGGCCGCTCGGGCGCCGGACCAAGCCACAGGTCCCAGTCCAAAGACGCCGGCGCGGGCGGCGTATCCTTGGGACGCGGCACTCCCTGAGGCCAGTATTCGTTAAACAGGCCGTTAGAGGGGCGGTCGGTCCAGATATGCGCTTGGTGGACCTTGCCAATGGCGCCGGCCCACACCAACTCGCACAATCGCCGGGTCTCCTTGGAGGCCTGGCCCTGGTTGCCCATCTGGGTCGCCGTCTTGGCCTCCCGCGCGGCCAGTCGGACCTGCCGCGCCTCCCAAACGGAGTGGGTCAAAGGCTTTTCGCAATAGACATGCTTGCCGTGCTTGAGCGCGGCGATCGAGGCGAAGGCGTGATGGTGGTCCGGGGTGCCAACCACGACCCCGTCAATCTCCTTCACTTCATCCAGCATCCGTCGATAGTCCGTGAATTGCTTCGCCTCGGGATATTTCTTGAAGGTGTGGGCGGCGTGGTTCTTGTCCACGTCGCACAGGGCAATAATATTCTCGCTCTCCATCTGGGCCAGGTCGCTACCTCCCTGGCCGCCGATCCCGATGCCGGCGAGGTTCAGTTTCCCGCTGGGCGGCGTTTGCCCGCGCAATCCCAGGAAAGACCCCGGCACGATGGTGAAGGCCGCGATCGACAAGGAGGCGCCGCCCAAAAAACGACGGCGAGTCAGCGGGGTTTGGCTGGTTGTTTCTTTCATAGCTCTTTAGACAATGCCTTTGCTTATTTATTCATTGCAAACGACGGTAGGCGCCGGCTCGACGCGCGAGCTCCAAACCGGAAAGCCGAGCACGTGAAAGCGGGTGGTGGCGCCTGCGTCCAGCGAGGTCCGATGAGAGAGGCCGGTGCCCGCGACGTGGAAGGATTGTTTTTCGGGACCCGACGTGCGGCGAAGCAGTAGTCCCCAAGGCAGGAGGCTCAAAGTGCGGCCGCCTCCTTCGATCGTGGTATCGCTCCCAACAACACCCCACGCCACTCGCGTCCGCGACAGCGTGTTGGTGGGACATTGCGGCAGGGCGGCCGAGAAATGGCTGTAAAGAACACCGAAGGGCAGCAGGGTCGTTTTCTCAAAATGCCGCCGGGCCTCAGATTGGCGCCGCGCCGCCAGGCCCCAGCCCAGTTCCCATTGATGGAGCGACGAGGTCCGGCGCTGTTCTCCCAGAATTCCCCAGAGCGCCCGGTCCGCCGTGCCGACGCTATTGTGATCGTGACGCCAAAGGATGCCGCCGAGCGATCTTGTCACGGTATAATCTCCGTCTTTCCGCCACGAGAGCAGCGGATTGAACCGGAGCAGCGGACTATTATCAGCCGCTCGAAGGGCGTCTTCAGGCGGTTCGGTGAAGGCGATCCGGGCGGTCCAGGCATCCATTTGCCCTGGTAGCTCAGGCGCGTCGGTTACGAAAATGACCACGCGGCTCCCGTCCCGCCAGAGGAGCCCGGCCCGGCCGTCCGACCGCCTCCAGGCGACGGTTCCCGGCGCCTTCCGGGTCACCGATGCCTGATGGATTGTCTTTTGCGTCGCGAAGAACGCGCCGGCAAACCGATCCGCAGCCGAGGCCGAATCCCACGACGAGGCCCAGGCCAGCAACTTATGTCCATCGGCCGCCGCATAAATCGCGGCTCGGTCGCCGTCCCAGCCGCGGGCGGCCCGCTGGCCTTGGTTCAGCCGCTTCAATTGGCAGCCGAGCAGGACCGCTATGCCCGCCTCGCCTATGGTGTCGTCCATGCGCCGTTTCCAGCCGCCGGGGAGGGTCTCCGGGAGGGCGACCTGGACGGGGAAGTCGCGCCACTCCCAGCATTTCTCCGGGTGCATCACCTGCGCGGTGCTGACGGGCGGGTGGTCATAGATATAATCCAAACCGTCGAGTCCCCAGTCGCGCTGAATTCTCCGGCAGAAAGAATAGCCGAAGCAATAAGGCATCACTTCCCCTCTAGCCAAAGCCTCCGGCGCGCCCGCGTCCAGCGCGTCGGCGCTCTTCCAAATCCGACCGAGGGCGAAATCCAGGGCCGTTTCCCCTACCCCGGAATGAAGCAGGCTCCAAAGCCAGGGATAGGCGCCGGGCCGGCGGCGATCGAACTCGGCGGGAAGCGCCTCGATCATCAGGCGAGTGGCCGATCCCTCGTAGAGGAAACTGCGGGCGTCGCCGCGATCCGTCGAAGTCTCGCGCTCTTTGTCCCGCGGATCGTCAATGGGCCAATACTGGTCCTCCAGGGCGTGCGTGTACTCATGCGCGAAGATGATGGACGCGTCCTGCCCCGGAAGCGCATCAACTTTCTTGCGCGGCGCGGCCTTGGGGTTCTTCACGGCGGCGCGGTTGGGCGCTTGGAAGGAAGGAATCCGCATGGTCTTGGTGTCGGTGTCATAAAGGCCGGCCACCTCATCCACCATCAAATCCGAGAAAACGCTCTTCAGATCCGTATTCGGCGGAACGATGTCGAGCCAAGCCATGAGCTCTTCCAAATCGTCCAGCTTCCCGCCCGGATACTCCTTGGTAACCTCGCGGTCGACCAGCGCGCGAAGCTCGGCTTCGGTAATGGTCCGGGCGGGCACATCGCGCAGGAACTTCTTGCCTCGAAGCGTCTCAACCTCCTGTCGGATCTGCGCCATCTCGGCATCGCTGGGCACTCCGTCCGAGGAAGCCGGCTTGCTCGCCGGGGCAGCGAACGACCGGGCCGGAACCGCCCACATCAGCGCCGCGAGCAACCAAAAACATCGGGTCAGCGTCATGACGTTGACGGAGTGACTTCGCCGATCGCCGTCGATCGCCCCAGGCCGACGATCGGTGTCATCCACGAGAGCGCAGGCTTTCCACCACGGTCCGCACCATGGCCTCGTTGGTCGTTTTCCAACTGAACTCCGGCGGGCGCAGCGCGCCGCCCATGAAACAGCGCGAGTTGCGGAATTCCATCCCGCTTTCGACGCTGGAGCGCAGGCCAAGATGAACCTCGCTCACCCCCGTGCCAGCCACGATCCGGGCGAGATTCCGGGGCGTGATGCCGCCCCCGGGCAGGATGATGATGCGTCCCGCCGCTTGCCTTTGCAGCGCGGCGATCACCTCCAAGCCCTCCAGGCAAGTAGCCTCCTGCCCCGAGGTCAGCACGCGGTTGACCCCCACGGCGATAAGGTCCTCCAACCCCTTCGCCGGGTCGCGGCACATGTCGAAGGCGCGATGAAAGGTTACGTTCAACGGCCGCGCCAGGTCCGCCAGTTCCTGGGCGCGCGCCCGGTCGATCTCTCCCGCCGGGGTCAGGCAGCCGAACACCACGCCGTCAGCCCCGATTTCTTTGGCCATCCGAATGTCCTCGCGCATGACCTCCAATTCGTGGTCGTCGTAAAGGAAATCGCCCCCGCGCGGCCGAATCATAGCCTGCAGGCCGATGTTGAGGCGCCGCCGCGCCACCTTTAGACAGCCAGCGCTGGGGGTCGTCCCACCCTCCAGCAGGTTGTCGCACATTTCGACGCGATCCGCCCCACCCGATTGGGCCGCGAGGGCGCCCGCCAAGGAATCCACACAAATCTCAATACGCATGCGCCGAGGATTCTACCCCTTAATCCCCAAAGCGAAAGCCCGAACCGAGCCGTCCGAGAAAAGGGTATCGTCGTGAGCTACGGCTGGCAGCCCGGTCAAAATGGCGGCTGGACTCGGCAGGGGGTGGTTGCGTACTACTGTCCGAAGCAGCCGGCCAGGCTTGAATGTTCGCATGCAGACGATAAATCCGATCGACCCGCCCGTCGTTGAAGTTCGCAACTTTACGAAGCATTACGGCGAGTTTGCCGCCGTGCGCGAACTCAGTTTTGCCGTCCAACCGGGCAAGATCGTGGGGATTGTGGGCGCCAACGGCGCGGGGAAGACCACCACGCTGCGGGGCATTACGGGCATTTTGCGGCCTTCGGCGGGAACGCTCCGCATCGGCGGATGCGACATCGAACGGGAGCCGGTGGCCGCCAAACAGCAGTTCGCCTATGTCTCGGACACCATTCATGCCTATGATCTGCTCACGGTGACCGAGCATCTGCATTTTGTCGCGCTGGCCTATCGGGTCCCGCGCGCGGAAGCCAAATACGCCGCGCTGCTCGAAGAACTTGAGCTCGCGGATAAGAAAGACGAATTGGCCTCGAAACTGTCGCGCGGGATGTTGCAGAAATTATCGCTGGCTTGCGCGTTCTTGCGCGAGCCGCGCGTGGTCATTCTCGATGAACCACTGACGGGGCTCGACCCTCGAGGCATCCGTAATATCAAGGACTCGATCCGGCGGCGCGCCGCGGCCGGCACGGCCTTCCTGCTCTCCTCCCACCTCCTGGTGCTCGTCGAGGCCCTCTGCGACCAGGTGCTCATCCTGCATCGAGGCCGAAAAATGGCCTTTGGGTCGTTGGAGGAAATCCGCCGCCGGGCGACCCTCCACGCCGACGCCTCCCTGGAGGATCTGTTTTTCGCGGTCACAGAACGCGACGAAACGGTCGTCGAACTCCCCGCCGGATGAATCGCGCGTTGCTCTATCTTTGGTGGGTATTGATGCGACGCCGGGCCTGGCATGGCTTTCGCGCTTTGCGGCGGCCAACGACGCTCATCGCGGCCGCCTACGCGATCGGCATGGCGGGCGTCTTGTTTTATTTCCGGGAAAACGAGATCTTCGGACGGATGGTACAGCGGGAGGCATTGGTCGGCGGCGCTTTTGTCATGCTCTGGGGCTCGTTATTCAAGGGCGTGTTGCAGCGGGGCCTCGTCTTCGAACCGCCGGACCTCGAGTTCGTGTTCACCAGCCCCTTTACCCAGCGACAGATCCTTCTCTATCGGCTGTTGCCCCTCTACGCCTATGCCGTGATGCAAGGGGTGGTTTTCGGGGCCCTGTTCGCGCCGCACCTCGCCCGGCCTCTGCTCGCCGCGACGTGCATGACCCTTTTCCAGATCCTCTGCTTCCACCTGGCGACCGCGGCGGCAGTTTTTTCCGGGGCCATTTCCGAGCGCCTTCACTACCGCTTGCGCTGGATGATGTTGGGCGCATTTTTCCTCTTGGGCGCGCTGTATCTTCGCGCGGCCTTCGGAATCATACTCCTTCCCGCCTTCGCGCGATCACCGTTAGCGCGCCTGCTCTTCTACCCGGCGGCCAACCTGCCCGACGTCACGACGTCCGCTCTGGCGCGGCGCTGGATCCTGAGCTTGGCCGCCGGCGGCGAGATGTCGGCGCCCGCGCTCTTACGACCGGCGCTTTGGCTGGCCGGCTTTGGTCTGGGCGCCAGCCTCAGTCTGTGGTGGTTGCTCAGGATCAAGACCAGCGTGTTCGAGCCCTCCCTCGGCACGACCACGCGGCGGGCGGAGGAACGGCTGCGAGCGCGGGAGGGCCGCGCCGGGGCCCAGCGAAAAGGCCGGACGCGCTCGACGAGGCTCCCCGAGTTCCCGCTGTTTCAGGGCGCCGGAGCGCTGGTTTGGAAGAATCTGGTGGTGGCATGGCGCTCGCGGCGCGAACTGCTGGCGGCCTTTGGCTTCGTGGCTATCTACTCGACCTTTCTGACGGCCTTGCTTTGGATGTTCCGTCAGCTCAGCTCCAAAACTGGGTTCGCCTCGGGACTTGACGCGCGTGAGGCAACGCTGGAGTTCCACCTGGCGATCGCCCTTTTCATCGCCATTCTGGCGTTCTTTCTGCAGCGGATTTTCCCTTTTGATTTCCGACGCGACGGCCCGCATCTGCTGGGGTTCCGCACGCTCCCGATCTCGCCGCTGGCGGTGGTCATGGCCCAAATCGCGGTACCGACCCTTCTGGTCCTCGCGTGCCAGGCGGTTGGGCTGGTGCCGCTGTTGATTTTCGGCCGGTTCTCGTGGCCGCTAGTGCTGCTCCTGCTCCTGGGCTACCCGGCAATCGCCGTGGCATTGAACTCGGTTTGGAATCTCCATTACCTGTTCACCGCCGCCCGCCAAGCGACGGGCCGGGCCCAATCGGCCAGCCCCGTCGGATCGGTGATGGTAGTGTGGCTGTCTTTTCTCGTGTTTTTCCCCGCCTGGTGGACAGCGGATCATCTTCGCCACTGGCTGACCGGGCCGTACGGCCTTGCGATCACGGTCGGCACGGCTCTGGCGATTCAGTTCGCGGTCGATGTCCTGCTGGTTTGGGCCTTGACCAGCCTCTTCCAGCACTTCGAACTCTCGGGCGAAGCGCCCGGAGGCGGCCGCTGAGGATCGAACGAATCTATGCCCGACGCCATCCTCATTCCCTCCACCCCGCCCCCGGCGGCGACACCGCTGCTCCTCAAATTGGCCAACATCTTCGCCTGCCCAGGCGAAGTCTTTGAGGAGTTGGCCACGGCCCCCCCGCGGATCCGAAACTGGCTCGTCCCGACGCTGCTGGTCGCGGTGACAAACGTGATGGTAGCGGGCGCGCTTGGCCCCACCGATCCTGGCGTCGCCACTCTCGGGCAGGTGGTTGAGGCTGGGAAAACGGAGTTGTTCACGGCGCGGTGGAAGTTGTTCTCGGCGATGACCCTCACCCTCGCCGCCTTTGCGGCCACGGGTTGGTCGGCCCTGGTATTCTGGTGCATCGGACGCGCGTTTCTCCATGCCCGCTTTTCCTATTGGAAGGCGGTTGAGATCGTCAGTTTAACCGGCGGTATTGTCGCCCTGGGCGCGGTGGTAAAGGCACTGCTCGCCGTCGTTTCCAATGACCTCGCCGCCCGACCGGACCTCTCGCTGTTCGCCGGCCATCTGACGGCGGAGCATCCCGCCCGCGCCGCTCTCGGCGCGTTGAACATCTTCCATCTCTGGTCCACGGCGGTTCTAGTGATCGGGCTCTCGAAGGTGAGCGGGGCCGGCTTGAAGGAATCCGCGTTTTGGGTTTTCGGCTACTGGCTGGTGTTGAGACTGGCGCTCATTCTGCTGAGCTGAGCGGTTGGCGCGGCGAGGCTGGGTTAAATCGCGTTTCATGGTTGAACCGACTGCGATAACCCATTGACGGCGAATAAGATAACTCCATTTTCCGATTTTACGCGGATGGCTACAAATTCACTTAATGAACCCGGGACGGAACCCTCGTTGATCGTGATGGTTTTCAAACCCGCGGCGGGACCGAAAGTCAAATGCCGCGCTCAGCCCGGGGACGCTTGTCGCCGGGCCAGGCGCAAGTAGTAATAGTACCAAAAGGTATCTCCGAAATCCGGCACCAAGGCGAACAAGGCGACCGGCGCCTGGGCCGCCGATCCAGACAAGGCGTCGCAGAACCCCTGGAAACGCCGGAGGGTATCCGGGCGGATCTTGCGACCATGCAAGTCAAACTCGACGCCTTGAAGTTTTTGGCCGAGCAGCAACGCCTCCTCGATGTGCCGCGGAATCGCGAGGTAAGAAAAATCGTCCAATTGCCCCGCGTGCTGGGCCAGTCGCTTGAAATCGCCATCGAGTAAGTACTGAGCCATAAGATACTCGAAGGCCATTTGGTTGCGCGGGTTGGTATGGAGCAGTTGGTTGAGCATGACTTCGGCCGCCATGGCGCCGTGCGGCAAGTCCGTCGTGGGCATGCGCGAACGGACCAGATCCAGGTCGTGGTCCTCGGTGAAGCGCGGGTTTTGCTCCAACTCGGCCAGCCACCTGGCCGCCGCGTCGCCTTGAAAGGGAACTTGTCGCAGGCGATTCAGAAAGACGGCGGCAGCCTTGGGATGGTCCTTGAGCACGTAGATGTGGGCGAGCGCTCGGAGCAAATCCGGACGGTCGCCTTCAGATTCAATGGCTTCGGCGGCCTGGTGCTCCGCCTCGTTGACGTGGCCAAGTTCCAACAACGTCTGGATTTGAGATCGGCAGGCAAGGAGCCCCAACTGGGTGCCGGGCAGCAAAACACCGCTGCCACGGTTAGCGAAAACAAACAGGTCTTGGGTGAGCCGTCCCGTGTGATAGAGGGCCAATTGCGCGCGAATCTCGGCCTCCGGGGTCACGGTCTTAAGGCGTGAAACCAGAGCGAGCACCCGCTCCGGCTCTTTGATGGCGGCGTAATATTCGATTTGGCCCAGGTTCTTCTTGGCGCGATCGAGCACCCCCCAAACCAACGCCCCTCCGATCAGCAAGGAACCGAGGGTGAGCGCTGGCTTCATCCAGGCTGGGGACTGCGGACGGGCGCGTGAAACCCGAACCCGCGCGCCCTGCGGATGGCGTGGGCGTGGCGCCAAGTCCTCCGCAGGCGGGCGCGGCTGAGGCAATAGCGCCAGGACCACCGTGCCGATGGGCAACAGCAGGAAAAGCAAACCTGAGAAAAGCTGGGGCTCGCCCCGACCCCAAGGATCGAGGGCATGCTCCGGAATCTGGAACTTATGCCAGCACGCCGGGATTAGAAGCGCCGGAAGCGCCAAAGCGGCGAGGTTCAGCCATTTCCGAACTGGCGCCGCCTCGAACCACGCGGCGAGAAACAGGAACAGCAGATAAGGCCAGAGGCCGTCCACGTAATAGAGCGCCGCGCCGATCGCCCAAACGACGGGCCACCGCAACCAAGGCGGAAACCGCCGGGAGGGGAGGCATATCCAGACCGCCCACAAGGCCAACCCCAGCGCCAGGCCCGCGGCAAGGGCATGCCCATCATAACGCCCCCGCCAAGCCAGCAAGACGAGCGAGGGGGCCAGGCAAACAAACAGGGGGGCGCCCCCTGCCGCGCGGCGCAGTAATCGTCTCGCCGCGAGAAATAACAGCGCGCTCAAAGCGCTAAAGACCAGCGCTCCCAACCAGTTTTGACGGTTGAACTGGGCCAGGAAGGCGGCGCCATATTCAGCCAACCCGCCCGGGTACGACAGGAATTGGTTTAGAAAAGCGCGGCTCAGGAAGAATACGACCCCCTCAGAATAGTACTCGGCGATCGGTTCGATCCGCAGCCAGACATAAAGGAAAAAAGACAGAAAAAACAGCAGAACCACCGGGGCTTCTCGCGCCCAGGGTTCGGCAAAGGAAGGCACGATCTTGTCGGCGTCCGCCGGCTTTTGCATACGTCAGATAGTGGCCTTACCTTGCCAGAACCGGCTCCGAGTGGCAATGCGCAAGAATTCCGCCGCGCAAGAGCTCCGCGCCTCAGGTGTTCATTGATTGTTTTGGTGAAGCGAGGTAATCTCGAATGCTCTCGGATCCTTCCGATAAGGCACAAAATTGGTGGCATGCAGATCATAGAACAGTTCAAAACCGGGGCGTTTGCGGACCCCGCGACGCCGCTTGGGGCGTTTATTTATGCGCTCACGTTCGCCTTCCTGGCTTGGATCGTCGGCCGCGCGCTCCGGTTGGCCGTCCACCGGATTTTGGCCTATGACAATCGAGCGCTGGTGGACCGGACGACGGTGAGATTTCTGGCCCAATTGGCCCAGATCGCCGTTTATCTCTTCGCGTTCATCTCCTACGCGCACCTGGTTCCAGCGCTCTCCCACCTAGGCACGGCCTGGCTGGCCAGCGTGAGTGTCATCTCGGTGGTCGTCGGCCTCGCCGCCCAAAGCACGCTGGGCAATCTTATTTCCGGCATCTCGCTGCTGCTTTACCGCCCCTTCAACGTGGGTGACCGCTTGCAGGTTGCCACCCCGACGGGAACGGAAACGGCCGAAGTGGATAGCCTGAACCTCGGTTACACGATCCTGAAAACCGATGACAATCGGCGCATCGTGGTACCCAACAGCATCATGGCCAGCCAGACCACGGTCAATCTCACGGGCAACGATCCACGCTCGCTCTGCTCCATCCCTTTCTCGATCGCTTGCAACGCCAACATCGACCAGGCGCGCGCCATCTTGCTGGAGCTGGCGCGCAACCACCCCGGCGCCAAGAAGGTCACCGGCTGTCCCGTGACCCAAGTGAGCCCCGCCGGCGTCGTGCTCACGCTCGGCGTCTGGTGTTCGAATGTGGACGCCGCCTACACGCTGAAGTGCGACGTGCTGGAGCAAGCCCATCAGCGGTTTGTTCACCAAGGGATCCTGCTGCCATTCCCCCGAACGACGGTCACGATTGAGGACGCCAAAGGCCGGGGTGGGCGTCCCGAGCCGGTCGGTGGGATGGACCGAGAATGAAGGTGTTGTTCCTTCTCAGGTTTTGTGTTTTTTCGCTCGCAAACCGGATCGTTCCCAGCTAAGAATTCATTTTGAATTCAAGCGCCATGACCGAGCAGATTGTCATTCTGGATTTTGGATCGCAGTACACCCAAGTCATTGCGCGGCGCATCCGCGAGTGCAATGTCTATTCGGTGATCCTGCGCTACGATACGCCCGCGATGGACATCGCGGCGATGCAGCCCAAGGGGATTATCCTGTCCGGCGGCCCTTCCAGCGTCTATGCCAAAGACGCGCCGATGCCCGACCCGGCGATCTTCCAACTGGGACTCCCGATGCTCGGGATTTGTTACGGGCTCCAACTCCTGGCTCAATTCCTGGATGGGAAGGTCGAACCGGGCTTGAAGCGGGAGTATGGCAAAGGCGCCCTCCAAGTCAGGGATAGCTTCTGCACCCTGTTCGCAAACCTGCCCGAGACCTTGCAGGTATGGAATTCCCACGGCGATAAACTCACCAAATTGCCGGCCGGTTTCAAGTCCGTCGCGGTGACGGAGAACTCGGATTTCGCCGCCATCGAAAACCATGACCGCAAGCTCTTCGGCCTCCAGTTCCACCCCGAGGTGGCCCATACGCCGCAAGGCCGGGAGATCATCGCCAATTTCGTGCATAACATCTGCGGGTGCGGCAAGAACTGGACGATGCGCAATTACATCGAGCAGGCTATCGAGACCATTCGCACCCAAGTGGGCAAGGAGCGCGTGATCCTCGGGCTCAGCGGCGGCGTGGATTCGAGCGTCGCGGCGGCGCTGATCCACCGTGCCATTGGCGACCAACTTACTTGTATCTTTGTCAACAATGGCGTCCTGCGCGGAGGCGAGGCGGCGGTGGTGCGCGAAGTGTTCGTCCGGCACTTTCGCATCAAGCTCCGCTACGTCAATGCCTCCAGCCTGTTCCTGAGGCGATTCAAGTCGGTGACCGACCCGGAACGTAAGCGCAAGATCATCGGCAAGACGTTCATCGAGGTGTTCGAGGCGGCCGCCAAGCGGGTCGGCAAGGTCAAGTTTCTGGCCCAGGGCACGCTCTATCCGGACGTGATCGAGTCGGTGCCCATCGGCGGAAATCCGTCGGCGATGATCAAGAGCCACCACAACGTCGGCGGCCTTCCCAAACGCATGCGCTTCCTGTTGGTAGAACCGCTCAAGTGCCTGTTCAAAGACGAGGTCCGCGAGTTGGGCCTGGAGTTGGGTCTCCCGCGCGAAATCGTGCTGCGCCAGCCCTTCCCCGGCCCTGGACTGGCCGTTCGCATCCTGGGCGAAGTGACGCCCCAACGACTCAACATCCTGCGCAACGCCGATCAAATCGTTGTCGAGGAGATGAAGAACAGCGGTTGGTACTACAAAATCTGGCAGAGCTTCGCCGTGCTCCTCCCGGTGCGCAGCGTGGGCGTCATGGGCGACGAGCGCACTTATGATTACACCATCGCCATCCGCGCGGTGGAATCGCAGGACGGCATGACGGCCGATTGGGTCAAATTGCCCCCCGACCTCCTGGGCAGGCTCTCCACTCGGATCATCAACGAAGTTAGAGGCGTCAACCGCGTCTGTTATGACATCACAAGCAAACCGCCCGGGACCATTGAATGGGAATAAGCGGTCGGAATTCTCCATGAACTTTGCGCGGCAAGATAACCTCGCCTCGGTGTCTGGCGCCGGCCTGATGGGGGTGGACCGATTGGGGTTGGGTGGCAATGTCTGGCGCTCGCAAGACCGTTCGTCGTGGGGATTGCGGTCGGGATTATTCGCCGTCGGTTCCGGAGCGCGCCATTACAAGCGAGTAACGGGGCGCCAACCATGAAGAAAATCCTGGTTATTGATGACGAAGAGTGGCTGCGCGACATGGTTCAATTGGCGTTGCGCCAGCGGGGCTATGAGGTCATCCAGGCGGAGAACGGTTCCTCCGGCATCGAAAAGGCGCGCCAGGAGCTGCCCGATCTCATCCTGTGCGACGTCAACATGGAGCGAGTCGATGGTTATCTAACCCTCTCCGCTTTGCGGAGCGAGCCTTCGACCGCCTCGATCCCCTTTATCCTCATGACCGGACTGGCCGACCAGGCGGGTATGCGGCACGGCATGGAGTTGGGGGCCGATGATTACCTTTCCAAACCTTTCTCCATTGAGGCGCTTTATGGCGCGGTGGAGGCGCGGATCAAGAAGGCTCAGGTCCTTCGACAGGCCGCGGAGAAGACTCTCGCCGACCTCCGTGATAATATCAGCCTCATGCTGCCGCATGAAATGCGCACGCCGCTCAACGGCATCCTCGCCTATGGGGAGATCCTGGCCGCGGAGGCGGGTTCGCTCTCACCGGCTGAAGTGGCCGAAATGGGGCAGGTCGTTTATGACTCAGGCAAACAACTTGAGCGGCTCATCGAGAATTTCCTCATCTATGCCCAAATCGAGGTGATTAGCGCCGATCCTCTCAAACTCCACGCCTTGCGCAAGGAGCAGACCGAGTATCCGGCGTCCCTGGTGACCGAGCATGCCCAAGCGCAAGCGCGACTGGCCAAGAGAACCGACGACCTCCAGCTCGCGGTGACCGACCACGCCATACCGATCTCGTCCGATTACCTGGTCAAGATTGTCGATGAACTGACGCAAAACGCGTTCAAGTTCTCCAACCCGGGCAGCGTGGTCCAAGTCGCCCTCGACGCTTCCCCCGGGATGGTTGAGATCAAGATCACCGACCACGGCCGCGGCTTCTCGGCCGAGAACATTGGCAAGATAGGAGCCTACATGCAGTTTGACCGTAAAGTGCGCGAGCAACAGGGTCTGGGCCTGGGCTTGGTAATCGCCAAGCGCCTGACTGAACTCCACGGCGGTACCCTCACCGTCCAGAGCGCGCCTGAACTGGCCACCACCATTTCCGTCAAGTTGCCCCAAGGCGAGTAAGGCGGCGAGGCCTCGGTTTCTGGAAGGCGGCAAGGGAGGCGCGGTTGCGGGGGCGGTTGAGACTGCCATGGAATCAAGTCGGGCTCGCCGCAAACGCCGCGCCACAAAGATCCTGCCTGCGCCTCACCGGTCTTGTCCCGGTTTGAGATGGCAGGATCTCAAACCGGGACAACGCCCCCCGGTCGCGAGCGGCCCAACCCGGGGCGAAGGCGGGGTGCCTGCGCCTTCCCAACGTGAGTTTGGGACAAGCTTGCGCCGTCCGCTCGTACTGGCGCCGTGGCGCCGTTCGTGCTTAGGCGAGGTGATAGAGCAATTAATCGCGGTCAATGGACTGTATTATGGGAAAGCGAATACTGCTGGTGGATGACGAACATGGGCTCCGGGAAACGGTTAGAATCTTGCTTGCCGAGGACAGCTACACGGTGGTCGAGGCGAACAACGGCGCCGAAGCGCTGGAACTGTTCAGAAAAGGACAATTCGACCTGGTCATGACGGATTATCAAATCCCCTTCATCCGGGGGGATGAACTCGCCCTGGCGGTCCGACGCCTGGCGCCCACCCAGCCGATCCTGATGATCACCGGTTACCAGGAGTATCCCGGCGAGTGCAATCCCGTGGACGCCGTTCTGCGCAAGCCTTTCGGGCGCACGCGCCTGCGACAGACCATGGCCCGACTGTTGAATCCTCCCGCGGTCGATCCGGGAGCGACTCCCCCGAACACGGAGCTTCGTCCTGAAACAGAAGAGGACCGCTCTCCCCTGCCCTCCTTTCACGGGAGAAGCTAAACGAAAAACTCGCGCCCGCGCCAGATCTGGAACCAGCCTGAGTCGCTGTTCATTTCCACAAACACAAATTCCTTTGCGCTATTGCCGCCACCGAGGTCGGCATCTCGCCAATAATCCCAGTACTCGATTTGCACGGGTGACACTTTTGCGGCCACCGCTTTGCCGTCGAGGGTGGTTTCTCCTACGACCAAGACAGCGGCCAGATAGGATTCCCTCAGATCATTGATCCGGCGAAAAGTTTCCCTCGCGCCGGAATTGTCGTCGCTAATCTCAAAGATCCCGGTGTTGTCCCGCACTACGCCAAGAAAGTCCTCGGTAAACGCAAACTCGTCCACCAGGCGCAGCAGCAGCGCGTCGTACGCGCCCGCCAAGTTGGGCACCGCGCGCACCCTCGCGTCGATGGCGTCGGCCGCGTCGAAGGACTTGTTATTGACGCCCCGCAGGACGTAATCGACGAAGCGATGCTCCTGGCCGCCGATCCGCCGGTTATACTCGTGAATCTCCGTCACCGTAAAGCCATAGCTGGAATACTCAGGTCCATTCGCATAAGCGATCGAGAGAGGCGAACCGACGCGTCCGTCGCGCGGATTGTAAAAGGCAAGGCCCGAGCCGTTGCCTCCGTCGTGGTGAATACGCGCCAGGAACAGCTCCCAGAGCGTCTTGCCCTTTTGGTCCGGTTGCATGGTAAGAGGAGGTTGATCTACGAGCCGCCAAGTATAGCCGACACCACGCTGGCCACCACATGGCAGAGGCCAAGGATGAAGGCGCCCACGACGATGGCCAAAGCGATATTCCCCTTGTTGAGCAGTTCGCTGAAATTCAACCGGGGCGTCAGCTTATCGAAAGCGGTATAGCCGAAGATGATGAGCAAGATGGAGATGACGCCAAAAGCGACAGTCGCGAGGAGGTCGCCTACGATATACTCGGGGAGATGCATTTGCATGAGGTGAGGGAGTCGTTAATCAGGTTGCGGTTTGCCAGCGTTTGAACCAAATCAGCCAGATGAAAAACCCGGTAACCGCCAGGGCGGTGGGCACGCCCAACACCCAGAAGGCGATCCGTCCGCCCAGGGTGGGACGGTTGTTGTAAGCGTGGGCGACATAGCCATCCGAGTACATCAGGTCCCGGTCCAGGCCCGTCGGCACATAATGGGGGTCCCGGGCGACTTGTTGCGCCTCCAGTTGCGCGACCCGCGTCTCCAACGCCTGGTCCGTGGCCAGCAAGGACTGGTAGCGAACCGGGTCCATATCGTAGCGGTGATGATAAGCCCACGACGCCCGGTCGTCGAGGGATCGGTCCAATAGCCACCACCAGAAGAAACTGCTGTAAGGATCCTGATAAACCACCAGCGGCCGCGAGTAATAGGGCGCGTAGAAGGTTCTCAGCCGCACGGGGCGGGTCACTAGCACCGTCGCGTCCGGCACGTAGATCGGCGTCCGGTAGTAACCGCCTCCCGTCGTATGGATAATCGGGGGCTGGGCCTGGTAACTCGACGCGCCGGACCGCGGCGTGGCGGTATTTGGCATAGCGCCGGGGGCCCGTTGGGAATCCTTGAACCGCGCATAATCCTGGCCGCTGGCCGCTTCCTTCCTCGCCCGGGCTGCGGCGGTGTCAAAAGTGAACCGGCCGGAACCGCCATTCCCGCCCTTGTTGTCATTACCAGAATGGGAACCGAAGAGGCGGTCGCCGCCGGCGGAGTAGCTCTTGCCCGAGCCATAACTTCGGTTGTTGGCGCCGCTCCAACTCGAGCCGGAGCTATAACTCTTGCCCCCGCCGGATTGATAACTCTTGCCGCCTGAATTTCGGCTTCCTCCAGAACTGGAACGGCCGCCGGAAAAACTCGATCCGTGGGACGAAGAGGACGAATAGCTATGCCCGCCGCTGCTATAGCCCTTGGCCTCGCTGCTCATGGGGATGGCCGCGACCACCAACGCCGCCGCCAGCATCCAACCGAGTGTGCCTCTTAATGTTTTCATCGCCAGCGCCAACATAATGCCTCACCCAGCTCCAATGCCTACTATTATTTGGGCGCCGTTTTGTAGGGGCAGGGCCTGCCGCCAGCTTCAACCCGCTCACTCCTCTGCTCCGCCATCAACTTTGATCACCACTTTGCTCCGGTTCGCAAGGCGTACTTTACCTTTGAACAGGTTGTCGGAAATAATGGCGCGCCGTACGGCTTCGCCAAGTTCGATTTGAGGTTTGTCTTCCTGAAAGTCGCACCCGCGGAGCAGCAACGCGCCCGAGGCGGCCTGGATGGCGTGGCGGCCCTCGCCCTTACGATCCCATTGCACGAAGGTGCAATCGCTGAACCCCACCGTGCCCCGGCCAGCGACCGTGGCGATTTGGTTGCAAGGCCCCCAGAAGGCGCAGTTTACAAATCGCACCGCGCCCGAATGAGTGGGTTCAACGCGCACCATGGTCGGGTCGGGTCCGTGGAAGGAGACGAACTCGCCGTTGGAAATAAGCAGCCCAAAGGGAGCCGAATTTTCGACCACCACGGCGGTGAAACAGTCATCGGCCCCAATGCCGAGGAAATTGCCGTTGCAGACCCCGGCTTTCGTTTCGGCGAATTTATAGCCGATGTTATAGCCGAAACAAAAGGTGTTGAATACGTACTGCCAGTCGCTTCGACCAAAAATAAAGGCCTCGCCGTGCTGCTGCTGCCAGGCGAACAAGCGCGGCTTCATGCTCCACCAGGGGTTGAAATGCACATTCTCGATGCGGCCGATGTCATAAATGGAATCGACAAAGACCCCCCGGCGGAGCGGTTGCCCCTGGACGTCGCGGATGAGATGCCGCTCGTTGCGCGAGGCATCGATGCCGTTGTAGGGATTAAGCAACTCGACGGCAAGGACGGCGGGGTTCTTGCCGCGCATCGCCACGGTCCACGGGTAGGGCTTGGGCTCTTCAGCGGGGTCTTGATCGGGGTAGTAGATCACGACACCCTTGAGGGTGCTGTTGTTGTTCAAGGTAATGAATGGCGCGCCGTCTTCCCGGTCTCGGTTTTCGGTCGCCAGGAAGGTCGTGCCGCCATCGGTCGGTTTGGCCGCGCCCTGGTCGCGCAAACCGACATGAGCTGGGACCGATTCCCAAATACCTTTGAGCGTGACGGCGTCGGGCACGTTGAGGTGGCCGGCAAACCAGTAGTTGCCTCGCGGAGCCAAAACCACGCCCCCACCCGCCTGACCCGCGGCATCAAGGGCTTTCTGAAAAGCGACGGTATCGTCGGTCTTGCCGTCGCCCTTGGCCCCAAAATCGCGCGCCGAAAAAGCGTCAGGGGCGGGCGCGGCTGCGGCCGCCCAGCCGCAGAAAAGCGCGCAAAAGCCGCTTCCGAATTTCTGAACCACCGGGGCGGCAAGCCGCCGAAAAAGCGAGATCTCGCGGGAAACGGAGCCAGTATTCTTCATAGTTTGGTAGGTCAGACTGCTTTGAAGGCGCCGAGGAGTCGCCTCAACGTTTGGCGGGGGCCAGCGGGCTAAAGCGCGGCACCGGTTCGCCCCGGTTGGCGGAAGACACGCGCTTGATGTCCATCTTGACGACCTTGCGGTCATAAGTCATCAGCCCATTGACTTCGACCTCGACATCGGTGGTTTGAGTATAAACAGCCGCAGAGAGGCCCTTTTGGGAGATGAGCGGGAAGAGCTTCCCAATAAGTTCCAGGTAGGCGAAGGTCAGCGACTCGGGGTTGGTGAAGCTGCGATAGCCCCAATTCTTCTCGGCCTGCCAGGTATGACCGCTCACCGGGAGACCCAACCCGCCGAATTCGCCCAACACGGACGCGCGACTGGGCTCGGGTTCCGGCGCTCCGGGACCCGGGTAGCTGTGAATGTCATGCACGTCTCCAACTCCGCGGTCGGCCCAACCGCTCGCATTGTCCACCAGACGCGAGGGGTCGAACGCCCGCAGGCGTTCGACCACGCCGGCGGTCTCCGATTGACCCCAACCTTCGTTGAAGGGCACCCACATCACGATGCAAGGATGGTTGCGCCGTCCCTCGACCAAGGCCCGAAGTTCGGCGTCGAATTCGCCCGCGGACTCGGGAGTGCGGGTGATGTCGGGAGCGCGAGCGCCGATGTACTTGTCGCCACTGGGCATATCCTGCCAGACGATCAACCCGAGTTTGTCGCACCAATAATACCAACGATCGGGTTCGATCTTCACGTGTTTGCGGGCCATGTTAAAGCCGAGTTTCTTGGTCATCTCGATGTCGTAGCGCAGGGCCGCATCGGTCGGAGCGGTGTAGAGGCCATCGGGCCAAAACCCCTGGTCCAACGGGCCGAGCTGGAAATAAGGCTGGTTATTCAAACACAAGCGCGTGAATCCCTGGGGGTCTTTGCCGAGCGAGATCTTGCGCAGACCGCAATAGCTCACGACGCGATCTATGGTGCTGGAACCGAGTCTGAGGGACACTTCAAGGTCATAGAGATACGGATTTTCCGGAGACCAGGACTTGGGATGGGGAATCGTCAGCCGAAGGTCGTTACCCGGAGCCGCGGAAGCCGTGACCACGGCCAGCCCATGGTCGCGAACTTTCGCTTCCACGACGTACTCGCCCAGGAGCACGGGCGTAAAGGCGCGAACCGTAACCGAGCCACTGTCAAAGTCCGGAGTAATCTCGAGGGCTTTGATATGGGCGGCGCCAACGGGCTCGATCCAGACGGTTTGCCAAATACCGCTGGTGGCGGTGTACCAGATGCCGTTCGGCTTGCGGACCTGCTTGCCGCGAGGCTGGGTTCCGGCGTCGGTGGGGTCGTAGGCGGAGACGATGAGTTCGTTGGCGCCCGCGACATTTACGACGTCGGTGATGTCGAAAGAAAACGCGTCATAGCCGCCGCGATGATTTCCGATCTCGTGGCCGTTGACCCAGACCGAGGCTTCGTAATCCACCGCGCCGAAGTGGAGCAATACCCGGCGGCCGATCCAGGTCTTGGGGATGGCAAAGGAGCGCCGGTACCACAAACGGTCGGTCTCGGCCACCGAACGCATCACGCCTGAAAGGGCGGACTCCACCGGAAACGGTACGAGGATTTGCTTGGGGAAAATGTCCGGCTTGGAAGTTTCCTTGGGCGCAATAGCGAGGTCCCAGAGGCCGTTGAGGTTGAGCCAGTCGCCGCGGACCATCTGCGGACGAGGGTATTCGGGATGGGCGTTATCGGGGGAGACATCGTTGGCCCACCGGGTTTTGAGCGGCCCCGCCGCAGGTTGCCATTGGGCCAGCGCGACATCAGACGGCAACGCCCCGCCCAGGGCGAAAAGCGAAAGCCATCCGATAAAAATAGGGCGTTTGATAGTGTTCATAGCTAGGATGAATGCAGTCCGGTTTGGAAGACTACTCCATTACTTTCCACTCGAGGATCCCGCCCGAAAAATCCGGCTGGAGCTGCGCTTCAACCCGCAGGGCGGTGGTCTGAACCGGCTTAAAGTCCGCGCGGTTGTAAGCATCCGTTTGGACCTTATACTCGCCCGCCGCCTCGACGGGTTTCCACTCCTCGCCGTCCCGGTAGAGCACTTTCCACGACTTAGGCGCCCGGCATTGGCCGGCGCCCGTGTCATCGAACCAATAGACTTGAGTGGAGGAGACGCGACGGGGCTTTTCAAATGAGTACTGCACCCATTCGACGGTGCCCCGGTGAGCCCACCACGTGAACCGGGGGATATCGTGGTCGTTGGAGGATTTGGGCTCGAGACCATCCACTAAGGCGTCGACGGAGTCGCCCTCGAAACAGTGCGAGGCCGACACCGGGGAAGGCTTGAGGGCAGTCCAATCATGAGCGGCCTCGCCCGTTCCGATGACCGGGAACATGGTGATGCGCAGCCGGGCGGCGCCCATAGGAATCAGCGTGACGCTCTCGATCGGTTCGTCGGACTTGATCGGGCTGGGCTGAAGTTTGCCGACCAGACCCTGGGCATCTTGCTGCCAGCCCGCTATTTTCCTGGCCTTGGCCCGCAACTCTATCGGCGCGGTCTCGTGAGTAAAGGGCTGATCCGCCAACCCGCCCGGCTTTCTGATGATTTCAAAAGACTTGGCCGGGTCATTGTCATCAAGCACCAATCCGTAATTCCAGGGCGCGGTAGCATAGACGGCCCATTCGGGCCAAGCATCGGTTCCGCCATAGCGGGTGTAGCGTTCGCCGATCTTTAGTGAAAAAGTGAGCGGGCCGTAATTAACCGAGACGGCATTCTGGTTCTTTTCCCACCGGCGCGCCGAGACTTGCATCGGCAAACGCAAGGTGAGGCGGTCCTCGTTATTCCAGACCCGTTCAAGCGCGGCATAGGTCAACGGTCTGGCGCCGAGCGGCACCGACTGGCCGTTGATCTCGGCCGAAGCGGCTGAGCACCAGCGGGGAATACGCAGGTAAAGCCGGAATTTCACCGGCCCGGCGGTCTTCACTTTGAACGCCACCGTCTCGCCGAACGGATAACTGGTATCCTCCGACAAAGTCACGGTAGCGCCGTCGCCGACTTTGGCGGTCACTTCGTTGGCGGCATACAGCGAGGCGCAGAGGCCGCCATCCGGGGTGGCCAGCCAGAGTTCCTCCGCGTAGTAGGGCCAGCCATGAGAAACGTTGTGTTGACAGCAACGATACACTTCATACGGGCTGTAGGAGAACATCGCGCCGCTATTCTCGACGCCGGGAGATTTGTTCTTTTCGTCGAGTTGAACCTGGTTGGCGCAGGTCAGGTAATGGAGGGCCTTCCAGTCCGCGGTGAGCGCGGCGGGGAAGGAGTTGAACGCCAGTTCCTCGCAGCGGTCGGCCCACATCGGGTCGCCGGATACTTTGACGAGCATCTCGAAGCTATGCATGAACTCCACGATTCCGCAGGTCTCGAAGCCTTGCCGAGGGTCGCCGAATCCGGGGCGGCAATTCTCGTCCCCGGCAAAGCCGCCGCCGGGGAACTGTCCGTAACGTTCCATCACCGTCTCGTAATTGCTGGTCGCCACGCGAAGAAATTTGGGATCGCGCGCCTGCATAAAATAGACGCCCGGCTCGCGAAAACCCTGCGCGATGTTGACGTTGTGCCAATTGATCACTCCGGAATCCCACCGAGCCATGTTCTGGTGGATCTTTCTGGCCAGGTCGAGCAACCAGGGATCGGCCGTGCGGTTGTAAAGCCAGTAGGCCGACTCGACCGTGTCGCCCCACCGCAATTTCGGCCAATAGCCCCGGCCGAAGGCTTCCGGAGGTTGGGAATTGAGCCATTTCAGATAGCGCGTCATGAACGGCAGAACCCGAGGGTCCTGGGTGGCCTCAAAAAAAGACTGCATTACGTTCAACATCACCATGTGCGGCCAGAGGTCGGGGTGGCCTTCCAAGGAGGTCTTATTGGCGCTCGGTCCGAAGTAGCCGTCCGGTTGCTGGCTGGCCAGCGAAGCATCCACCCACTTGCGGGCTTGCTGGGTGATCTTGTCGCTCTTGAGAACGTAGCCAAGATCGCCAAACCCTTTGAGCCAGTAGGGCAATTCTTCCCACCCGGCCTTGCCTTTGCCGTCCGGGGATGCCCAAGCGCTCTCTGCAAACCGGCACCACGGCGAGATCTCCTCGAGCCGTCCAGTCATGCCGTCGGCCTCAAGCTCCAACTGACGGCGGAGCCAACCCTTGGGGACAATGCTGCCAATAGGCAGTTTGACAAACGGGCTTGGCGCCAAGGGCGCGCGGTTTGAAATGTAGGACGGGTTGGCGGCAGTGGTCGCCGGGGCTTCCACCACTTGGACGCTCACCTCTGGCGCGGCGCGGCAAAGCAACGGCGCCTGAACGAGCAACCCAAACCAAACCAGAGCGCGGCGAAACGGCCGCGCGTCAGCCCATGAAAGCGCTGCATCAGATTCGAGCTTCATATTAAGAGTCGGACGATCTTACCAAAAAACCGGCTTCATTAAACAGGGCCGGACAGGTCCAAGTCAAGCAGGGCTGAACCCAGGCAACCTCGGAGGTTGCGGCTTGAGTAGATCGGGTAAACAGTTAGATTGAAGTTGTGAAACCGAACCTCTTGGGCCGTTGGCAGGCCAATTTTCTGGCGGGTCTGGCGATTGTCTTGCCGGCGGTGATCTCGATCGCTGCCTTGCTGTGGTTGTTTCGTACTGTGGCGAACATTACGGACATTCTGCTGATTTTTCTCCCGAGAGAGCTGACTCACGACGACCACGGACAGGGAGCGATGTACTGGTATTGGAGCGTGGCGGCGCTGGGGCTGGCCGTCTTCCTGATCGGCGCCGTGGGGTTGTTGGCCCGCCACTACCTGGGGAAACGCCTCATCGAGTGGGTGGACGCCGGGCTGTTGCACGTGCCGCTGCTCAACAAGGTCTATGGGACCATGAAGCAAGTTAACGATGCGTTTTCGTCCACCAATAAGACCTCGTTTCGGACGGTGGCGCTCATCCAGTACCCGCGCGAGGGGATCTACTCGATGGGATTCATCACCAGCGACCAGAACGGGGAGGCGCAAGCCCGGCTTCCGGAAAAGGTCGTCGCGGTGTTTGTCCCCGCTACCCCCAACCCAACCTCCGGTTTCATCGTGCTGGTGCCGGAACACACGATCATCAAATTGGAAATGTCCGTCGCCGATGGGATCAAGTATGTTATTAGCCTGGGCTCGATCGTCCCGGACTATTCACCGGCCCTGGGAGCCGGTGGGAGGAACTTGCCGGAGCCGAAGCCTCTGACCAGCAAGTCATGATCGAGAGCGCCACCGGCTTGATCCTGCGCACGCGCCCGCTGACGGAAACGAGCCTCATTGTCCACTGGTTGACCCCCACGCTTGGCCGCCTGGCCACCGCGGCCAAGGGAGCGCAACGCCCCAAATCGCCGTTCCGGGGCAAGCTGGATCTCTTCTACCAGGTCGATTTCAGCTTCATTCGGAGCCGGCGATCCGACCTCCACGCCCTGAGCGAAGTCAGCCTGCGAGCCACCCACTCCGCCCTGCGGAAGGACTTGGCAGCCTTGCAACAAGCCAGCTATGGCGCCGCGCTTATTGAGCAGACCACGGAAGCGGAGACACCCCTGCCGGAGATTTTTGAATTGATGGGCGGGTTCCTGGACGCGCTGGCGGAACGCGCGGCCCAACCGCGCACAGTGATGGCCTTCGAACTCAAGCTCCTGAGCCTCTTGGGACTGGAGCCCGATCTCGACCGCGGCGCGCTCGCCGCGAGCGCGAGAAATATCGCGCGCGCCCTCTTGGCTGAAAACTGGAAATCCATCTCTGCATTGACCGCCACCGCGTCCGAAGCGGCGGAGTTGCGACGGTTTATCCACGGTTTCCTGATCTTCCACCTCGGGCGGCTGCCGGAGAATCGCGCCGCGGCGCTGCAGTCGGGCTCTTCTTGAAAGAGGATTGCGCAACAGCGAACAACCGTCTTAGATTCGAGCCCGCACCGATCAGAAGACGATGGCCGACGAACTGAATAGCAGAGAAAGCGAATTGTGCCAGCTAGCCCTGGCCGAAAGTCAAGCCGCCATAGCCGCCTTGAAGCTGCAACTTGCCGAGGCGAACCGGGCCAAATCCATTTTCCTGGCGAATATCAGCCACGAAATGCGGACGCCGCTCAACAGCGTCGTCGGAATGACTGCCTTGCTGCTGGATACCCAACTGACGAACGCGCAGCGAGATTTCGTAGAAGCGGTCCGCAGCGGCGCGGACGCGCTGCTCTGCCTAACGACCGATCTCCTGGATTTCTCCAAAATGGACTCCGGCCATCTGGCGCTCGAATGCCATCCTTTCGACCTGCGCGCCTGCATTGAGGAGGCGTTGGGCCTGCTCGGACCCAAGGCTGCGGAAAAACAGCTTGATTTGGCCTATTTTGTGGCGGATGCCCTGCCCAGAATCATTGAGGGCGATGCGGCGCGGGTGCGGCAGATCCTCGTCCATTTGGTTGGCAACGCCATCAAATTCACTCAGGCGGGGGAAGTGGTCATCGAAGTGTCGCCCACGGCCCCGGCCGCGATGCCCGCTCCGAGCCCAAAACCAGAGTTTGAGTCTCTCGCTTCGACGGACTGTTTCCTCCATTTCTTGGTGCGCGACACCGGCATTGGCATCCCGAAAGAGCGACAGGCTCAACTCTTCGAGCCCTTTGAGCAGCTCGACGCCTCGACCACCCGCCATCAAGCCGGCATCGGCCTGGGCCTGGCCCTCTGCCACCGGCTGGTTCGCTTGATGGGCGGAACCCTTTGGGTGGAGAGCGAGGCGGGCGCCGGCGCGGTGTTTCACTTCACCCTGCGGGCGCGCGGGGCGATCGCCTCTCAGTCTCCGGCGTGGGTGGGTCCCCAGCCAAGGTTACGCGGCAAACGCGTACTGGTCGTCGAGGACAATTCCACCAACCGCCGTCTGTTCTGGCACTGGACGCGACAATGGGGGATGAGCCTGCGCTGCGTCAGCCACAGTCGAGAAGCCCTCCGCAGTCTCGCCGACGACGGCCCTTTCGACGCCGTCATCCTGGACCTTCAATTGCCCGACCTGGACGGCCTGAGCTTGGCGGAGGAAATTCGACGACAGCCCGCCGGCCGAGACTTGCCGATCCTGCTGCTTTCTTCCCAGCGGCTGCCGGCCAATGACCTACGCTCGCGACGGATAGGGATTTCGTCCGTGATTTGCAAACCGATCCGTCCGGAACAACTGCTCGATTCGCTCTGCCGAACCTTCAACTGGCCGGGAAGACCCGCAGGAGAAATCGCCCCCAGCGCCGTCGCTTCCAAAGTGCTTTGGCCGCGCCAGCCGCACCCTCCGGGACGAGGCGCCTCACCCGACCTGGCCACGGATGCGGAGCTGCTGGACCAGACGATTCTGGGTGAAGTGCGGATGCTCCCGGCGGCCAATGGCGTTAGTCTGCTCCGCGAGTTAGTGGATCTCTTCCTCCAAAAAGCGCCGCAAAGCCTGCTGCAAATCAACCATTCGGCGACCGACGCTCCCGGCCTGGCCTTCCACGCGCACGGGCTCAAGAGCATGAGCCTCAACCTGGGCGCTCGCCGCATGGTCCAGCTTTGCCATCAGCTCGAAACCCTGGCCACGGCGAGGGATATCGGCGACGCGCCCGTCCTCATAGGGGAACTGGAGAGCGCTTTCGCCCGGACCGCAACCGTTCTACTCGCCCTGTGCGACGATGAACCCGTCGAATAGCATCGCTTCGCCTTAGTCCTCGTCCTCAAGTGAATCAGCACTTGACGCCGCGTCGTCCCGTGCCATGGTAAATCTCAAGTTTTTCGAGCAACTACCGATATGGGTTGCGGGTTCAACGAACTGAAGACTTAAGGTCCCATGAAACCAACTATCCTTCTTTGGATCGTCTCGGCAGGCATTGCCGCGGCTCAACAATACGCGTTCACAAATCTGGCAGGATTGCCCGGCGCGATCGTAGGCAGCGCCGACGGCAGCGGTAGAGCCGCCCGCTTTAATTTTCCCTCGGGCCTCGCCGTGGACGCTGCGGGCAACCTGTACGTTGGCGACCGCCGTAATCAACTACTCCGCAAGGTGTCCCCGACCGGCGCCGTCACCACCCTGGCGGGGAAGGCGCTGACCGAGGGAACCAATGACGGTCCGGGAACCGTGGCGCGTTTTAGCTATCCCTTTGGAGTCGCGGTAGATAGGGCAGGCTACATCTACGTGGCGGATCGCGATACCAACACGATCCGCAAGGTAAGCCCGACGGGGTTCGTAACCACGCTCGCCGGACAGGTTGGCCCGTCCGGCTATTACGCTGACGGAACGAATGCGAGCGCCGTTTTCAGCAGTCCGTTCGGCTTGGCGGCAGACGGCGCCGGCAACATCTATGTCGCCGATGCGGACAACAACGCGATTCGCAAAGTGACTCCCTCGGGAGTGGTAACCACGGTGGCCGGACGCCCCGGCGCCCAGGGGTCCAACGACGGTGTCGGCGCCGACGCCAGGTTTTACTTTCCCACGGGACTCGCCTTGGATAGCGCTACCAACATTTATGTGGCTGACTGCTATAACCATACGATCCGCAAAGTAACCCCCGACGGAGTAGTGACCACGCTGGCGGGTCAAGCCGGAGTGCAGGGCCACGCCGACGGCGCGGGCAACGCGGCGCAATTCTTCAACCCGTACAGCGTAGCGGTCGACTCCTCGAACCATGTCTTTGTCGCCGATTGGGGCAACAGCACCATTCGCATGCTGTCGCCGGAAGGAAGCGTGAGCACCATCGGCGGGCTGTACGGTTACTCGGGGACCTCCGATGGCACGGGCAGCGGCGCCCGTTTTTTCAACCCCTGCGGCATTACGGTGGACGCCGCCGGCAATCTCTATGTCGCCGACACCAGTAACAACCGCATCAGCAAAGGCGTTCTGGTCGGAACAGGCTCAGTAAGTCTGCCAAACTTGGCCTTTTATCTGCCTGCGGAGTGGACGGAGGAGATGATAGTCTCCGCCAGTGTCGGGGCCACCAACGACAGCGGCACCTTGTTTGCCGATGTCCCCCTCTACGTGAGCAGCGCCCTGGTAAACATCGGCGGCGGCGCGGTTACCAACGGATTTGTCGCGGCTTATTACGTGGATGGCGCTCTCCTGGGTACCAACCCCGTTTCCTTCTCAGCCGCCAGCCCGCTGCCGCCCTCCTCCTACGTCACCCTCTCGAGTTTTTTCATCGGCCCACTGAGCCCGGGGCCGCACACTATCAAGATCGTCGCCGACCCCACAGGCCAAGTTCTGGAGAGCAACACCAACGACAACACCCTCACCCGGACCCTGACCATCGGCGCCCCGGGTTTGCCGCATCTGGCCCCCTATCCCCCCGCCGGATGGTCAGACAGCGTGGTGGTGTCCTCCGTGACGAATTCGACCAGGAGCAGCGCCGTTCTCTATACCAACGAGACCCTTTACGTCGATTGGGCGGTCATCAATAACGGCGATGGCCCCGTGACCAACGCCTTTTCGGTGGAACTGCTTGTGGATGGGGCGTTCAAGACCTCCTTCGACGCCCCCAATCCACCCGTGCCGGTGGGAACTATCGTTTACGCCACCAACATTGCTATCGGAACCTTCGCCGCGGGAACCCATACTGTTACTGTCATCGCCGATCCTGCTAACACCGTGATGGAGACCGAGCGATCAGCGAATTCCTATACCACCACTTTCGAAGTAGCTGACCCGTCCTGGCCCAACCTGGCCGCCTTTCAACCGCCCGGATGGTCGGACAAAGTTGTCGTTTCCACGCTCCCCGGCGGGACCAACGACCTCGGCCCGTATTATACGACCAACACGCTTTACGTGGAATGGGCCGTCATCAACAACGGCAACAGTCCCGTGACCAATTCGTTCCAAACGGATCTGACTGTGGATGGCCTGAAATTCTCCTGGACGAATTCAGCCCCCCTCAACGCGGGTAACAGCATAACGGCCGGTGGTTCCATCGGAACTCTCGATGCCGGCATACATACCATTACCATAACTCATGATTCAACGGGGGTCGTGACGGAGACCACAAAAGCCGACAACACCTACACCTTAACGATCGCCGTCATCCGCCCCAATTATCAGATTGCCTTCGCCAATCTGGCCGGCTTGCCGGGCGCCGATGGCGGCGTCGACGGAAGCGAGACGGCCGCTCGCTTTTTCCAACCCGAAACCGTTGCCGCGGACGCCTCGGGCAACCTCTACGTGGCCGACACCGGCAACCACACGCTCCGCAAGGTGACGCCGTCGGGCCTCGTTACCACCTTGGCGGGGTTGGCGGGCGCGTTTGGCAGCCTGGATGGGACCGGCGCCGCCGCTCGCTTTAACCAACCGTACGGCCTGGCGGTTGACGCGGCAGGCAACCTCTATGTCGCCGACTCGGGCAACCACGCGATCCGGAAGGTGACCCCGGGGGGCGTCTCGAGCACGCTGGCCGGACAGACCGGCGCGGCAGGGGCGGTTGACGGTCCGCTTCCCAATGCGCGATTCAATTGGCCGATGGGAATCGCCGTGGACGCCGCCGCCAATGTGTATGTGGCTGACACTTTCAATCATGCGATTCGCCGGATCACGCCGGCGGGCTCGGTCAGCACTCTGGCGGGCCAACTGGGCGTCGCGGGCGCCAACGACGGAACCGGAACCATGGCCCAGTTTAATGGCCCGTACGGCCTGGCGCTGGACGGCCGGACCAACCTCTACGTCGCAGACCTGAACAACCATACCATACGACAAGTCACACCCGGGGGAGTGGTAACGACCTTGGCGGGACAACCGGGCCGGATCGGCAGCGCGGACGGTCCCGGGGCCGCCGCGCGTTTCTTTCATCCCCGCGGGATCACCGCCGACCTTTCGGGCCTCCTTTATGTGGCTGACCGCGACAATCACACGGTTCGCATGCTCTCTTTCGCAGCCAACCATTGGACGGTAAGCACCGTCGGCGGCCTCCCCGGGAAGAGCGGCAGCGCCGATGGCACCGGCAGCACCGCTCGCTTTAACCGGCCTGGCGGCCTCGCTACGGATAGCTCGGGCAATCTCTATGTGGCGGATACCGATAATCAGCGTCTAAGCAAGGGCGCGCTCTTTGTGGCTCAAGGCGCCCCCAACCTGGCTGCTTACCAGCCCGCCGGATGGGCTGACAGCCTGATCGCGGCCACGGTCCCTGGATCTCTTGCCAGCGCGACGGTTTTCACCCCTTTTGATCCGGTTTACGTCAACTTCGCGTTCCTCAATAATGGTACGCTGCCGGTCGAGGAGCGTTTCGCCACCGCCCTGTATTTGGATAACGTCCTGCAGCAGACCTGGCAAACGGACCCGCCCCTGAATCCCGGCGATTCGGTCAAGGTCCAGGGCCTCTATCTCGGCGCGCTCACCCCGGGGACTCATAAGCTCACCTTGCAGATCGACCCGGGTCAGGTAGTCGCCCAATCCAGCGTCAGCGACAAATCCCAAACCCGAACGATCACCATCGCGCCGAACGCCGGCCCCAACACCAATACGTCCCTTACGGTCCTGACCAACGGAAACGGAATGGTAACTCCGGATTACCACGGCAAACCGATCGTGATCAACAAATTCTATACCATCACCGCCAAGCCCGGGCCCAACTCGGTGTTTGCGGGTTGGACAGGGGGCGTAAACACCAATCTGGCATCGATAAAATTCGCCGCGCAACCCAATATGTTCATGCAGGCCAACTTCGTGCCCAACCCCTTCCCCGCCGTCAAAGGAACCTATAGCGGTTTAGTCTATGACACCAACGGCGTCGCTCAACCCAGCGCGGGCGCCTTCACTCTCACCGTGATGGCCAAAGGCGGGTATAGCGGCTCGTTGCAACTGGGCGGCAACCGGTATTCATTGAGCGGCCAATTCGACGCCAACGGGCGCAGCGTCAAGAGCTTTGCGCGGGCCAAGTCCACGGTCGTGACCGTGAACCTCCAACTGGATTTGACCGACGGCAGCGATACCATTTCTGGCAGCGCCTCCGGCAACGGCTGGGCGGCGGTCCTCCTCGGGGATCGCGCCGTGTTCGACGCCAAGACCCACCTCAATCCCCTGGCGGGAGCCTATACCCTGGCCCTCGATGGCAGCTACGGCTGCCCTGCCCTGCCCGGCGGGGATAGTTGCGGCGCCCTCACAGTGAGCGCCGCCGGACAGATCTCTCTCAAAGGTTCGCTCGCTGATGGAACGAAGATCACGCAAACCGCCCCGATGTCCAAGCGCGGCCAATGGCCTCTTTATGCGCCCCTCTATGGCGGCCAGGGTTTGATCCTGGGCTGGTTGAATTTCAACACGAACGCGCCCGCCGAAGACCTGACCGGAAGTCTTGCCTGGCTCAAGCCCAGCGCCCCCAAATCGACATACTATAGTCATGGCTTCACGAACATTGCGGATGCTTGGGGTTCCCATTATCAGCCGCCCAACGCGTTCGCCGGCGCCGCCGCCAGCCTCGTGCTCAGCGGCGCCGCGTTATCTGGCGGCGCCAGCAACCGACTCAGTATCCAAAGCAATAAGGGCCAGGCGGTGGACAGTAAAAAGATCATTCTCACCTTCACCCCCGCTACCGGCTTGTTCAGCGGCAAACTCGCCGTCACGAACTCCGCCAAGCCCATTGTCTTCAATGGGGTGGTCTTGCAAAAACGAAATGCCGGCCGCGGTTACTTCCTTCAGCTCGGCGCAACCCCCAATGACGCGATCGTCGCCCCGAACCTGCCCGTCGCGCCCGTGCTCGCCAAAAGCGCCCAGCTTCCCCCGCCCGGCCAGAGCGGAGAGGTTCGATTGGATCCTTAGTGATGCGGAATCCGAGTTAAACCCCGACCTTCTGAGTCAGGCCGCCCGCGGCAAGCTGACACCCGGCGAACTGAAAGCGCCAGACTGACCGGACCGAGAGCCTTCAACGTCGCAAAGCGAAGGCGAACGTCCTCTCAGGGGTGCCGAAAAATCACGCAATCGGCGCCGTCGACTCAGCGCCAGCGATTATAGGATCATCTGGGGAAGAAACAGTTCAGGCGAGTTTTCGTACGCCCTGACGGATGACTGCGCTCCCCCCCCCCGCGGATCAGGCTCGCGTATAGGACAAATATCCTATGCCGCCATAGGACATTTGTCCTACGATGGCATAGGACATTTTTCACACAGATTTTTCTTTTCTGGCCTCCGCATTGGGTGTTCAATTTCACTAATCATTCTCGTTGCGATGCTAAGTTCGTTATACTCTTGGCGCTGTTGGCTTTCATCACGAACCCTCCTCCCGCTCGCGATCTCCGCGGCGATCACTCTGGCGGGGCCCCCCGGCATCGCCATCGCCGATCAGGCGACGCTCCAATCCATACCCCTATACACAGGCTGGAATTTGATCTCGCTCCAGGTTGGCGCGCCCGGCGCCTTCTCGCCGCAGGCCATCATTCAAGGGTTAGGTTCGGACGGGGGCGCCTTGCTGGGGATTTGGGGTTATGATCCGGTTGCGGGAAATTGGAACGTCTTTCAGCCCGCCCATCTTCCCGTGGCGATTTCCAGCTTGCAGGCGCTCTCCCCGGGTCAGGGTTATTGGGTCAAAATGGCGAAGAATTCCGTTTTGCAGCTCTCGGGAACACCTTGGCAGGGGACCATGACCCTGCAGCCGGGCTGGAATTTGGTCGGTTTCCCCGGCTTGGCGGTCGGCACGGCGGGAAAGACGGATTTTGCGAGCATCTTCCGCGACCAATTCCCGAGCGTGCCGATCCTCTGGTCGTTCCAAGGGGGCGCCCTTCAGCAATACAGCGGCTACGACAGCCTCGCCTATCCGCCGATTACCAGTTTGACCGGGATTCAGCCGGGCGTGGGGTATTGGGTCTATAGCCTGGCCAACGTGAACCTGACGCCGACGCCTCAAATCGCCCTGGCGCCGGACTCCGATGCGTCCCCCTTGCAACCGCAGGAGTTGTTTGTCGCGGGCGATCCGCGCTACCACGGCGCCAACTCCGCGCTTTATTTGAATCAGATCGTTCGTTTTGCCGGCCCCGAAGACGCCGCGTACGACTTGAATCACAATGGCATCCTCGACAACCCCTATACGCAGGACACGATCCTGTTTCAACAGGGGCTCAATCAACAAAACTTCACCATCGCCAACAGCGGCGCGGGATTGATGAACTGGTATGTTGAGTCCGCGGCGTCATGGCTGACGTTCAGCCCTTCCGCCGGCTCCACTTCCACAGAACTTGATTCGGTCCAGCTTACCGTCGACCGCGCCGACCTGCTTCCCGGCTACTACACCAATTCCTTCATTATTCACGCCGGGGCGCTCGACAAGGTCGTCACCGTGATCCTGCAAGTGCCCACTGTGGCGGGCGATTATCACGGCTACGCCACGATCCAGACCGTGAACGGCAAGACCACTTCGATCGGCATGGTGGACCTGAACCTGTCGCTATTCATGGAGTCCGAGGCGCCCGGCGAGACGCACTTCCGAGCGGTCATCGACCGACAAAAAGCGCTGTTGTTCCCCGTGGACGTGTTCATGAACGGCGTCTTTTACCAGGGTTTGAATTTTTCGGCCACCACGAGTTTTCCCATGGCTCCTGCCGATCGCAATGCGCCGCCTTACACGAGTTTCGGCAATCCCGATCCGAGCGCGCTGCAAGGGGGACTTCTCCATGTCGGCTCACAACTGCTTCTCCCGGATAGCGATGTGAACAACAACGGGGTTCTCGATGTCCAGAATCTCTTCCCCTTTGGCATCCGCCGGGAAGTCACGCTCCTTGGGGCTCGTACCACCGCGGACCATCTCGAAGGCACCTACGTCGAGGCGATTCTCGGGGTGTTGCCCAAAAACCAGCGCATTTACATGACCGGCGCGTTTCGGCTCGACCGCGACACGCTCGCGCCCACCACCAGGAGCATCTACAACGGCCAGACCAACACCACCGTTATTATCGGCGGCAGCGCGGCCACGAGTTATACCAACACCCTGAATGTCGCCGCCGGGGTGCAGATCCAGGGCGTGACGGTAAACATGAATTTCAATTACCCTGACTGCTCCCAACTTGATGTCATTCTTTACGGGCCAAACGGCGTGTCTTATGACTTCGGCACCAACGTGGCCGGATTGACCTCGTTTTCTTTCACGAATTTCAACAACACGATAGGCCGGGGCAACTGGAGTTTGGTCGTCAATTGGATCCCGTCCACCGGGCTGCGCGGCTATTTCAACGGCTGGGGACTGCAATTGGCCGGGCTGGCCTATTATTCCGTGTCCGGCTCGGTGGTCGCCGCCAGCGGCAATGCCACAGTGCCCGTTTCCGGCGCCAATCTCGTGCTGGTCGGCAGCAATATCCTGCCGCAATCCAATACCACCACCAACGGGTCGTTCTCCTTCGACTCGCTTACCGAAAATGAATACACGCTCACGGTGTCCATGCTCGGTTACTATGCCACGAATGTCGCCTTCAATATTGATGCGACCAATGTCACCTTGCCGCCGATTGTCTTGACTCCGGTCGTCGCCGCCAACCCGACCGTGACCACCGCGCCGTTCATCGGCCAGGCGCCACTTTATGTGAATTTTACGCCGATTATCTCCGCGGCCACGGTGGCGGGTCTCGGTAGCAACATCGTGGCCTCATGGGATTTCGGCGACGGCTCGACCTTGCTCGCCACGCAGACGGTTTCTGTTGCCCACTTCTACAACGGCGGCGGCAGTTACCAGGCTAGCGTCACGTTCAGCGGCAGCTCCGGCAGCACGAATATTTCCGCCGCTTACACCACAGCTCTGGCCGCGCAGCCGAACACCGACAGCGTCAGCAACACGGCCTATTACGTTTTCGGCGGCGGTTTCATCGGTTCCATCGCCTCACCGATCCACAACGGCAATAGTATTGAAACAACGCCCATCACCATCTCCAACCAGACGTATCACGCGGTTTACCAGGAATCCAAACGCGACAGCGCTGACTTTGACATTGATCGGTACCCGTTCACCAATTCCGGGTCCCTGTTCAATCCCAACGGAGAGGACACGCAATTCTTCGTCCAGGCGGTTCATTGGACAAACGGTATCTCTTACTACGATGCCCACGGCGTCGTCCCTGTGCCCGCAAACCAACAGTTCCGCATGATTTGCACGCTCGGCGGCTGCATATTCCCTCCTGAAACCGTGCCTTGGACCGATCAGTCCGCGCAGGTCGGAGCGTTTACGCTGCAATTGGGCCGGGTGGAACCATGATGCCAATTTCCCATTTTCGATTCTAAAGCACACAATATCAACAAGTTGCACCGTATGAACTATTACCCAACCAGAGCCAGGTCCACCTGCCGCTTTTTCAAATCTGCAATTTGCAATCTACAATCTGCAATCCTGACTGTCGTTTTGCTCACCTCCTTCTTCGCCGATGCCCAGCCCTCTCCCTTCTTGATTCCCTTCCAGGGCCGCCTGACCAACCCGCAGGGTGTGCCCTACACCAACAACCAATACACGGTTATCTTCAACCTCTACGACCAACCCGTGGGCGGCACGGTGCTGTGGAGCGAAACCCACCAAAAGGTTGGGATCATAAACGGCATGGTGAACGTGTTCCTTGGTTCGATCAATCCGGCGCTGAGCAATGTGGATTTTAGCCTGACCCGCCATTTGGGCATCACCATCGATGCTGATGGTAATCCCAACACTCCCGATCCGGAAATGGTGCCGAGACAGATGATCATCCCGGCATTTTGGGCGAAAAACTCCGAGAAGTTGGCGGGGTACGACTGGACTCAGATCTTTAAAGTCAACTCGCCGGTTGGTCAAATCCCGGGTGGGAAGATTCAAAACCAGGGCATCGATACTGGTCAGATTGCCAACGGCGCCGTTGGGACGGCGCAGATCGCATCGAACGCTGTCACAGCCGCGCAGATTGCTCCTGGTACCATTACCTCTAACAACTTCGCTCCCGGCCAAATTAACTCCACTCTGCTTGCGCAGGGCGCCGTCGGCACCTCCAACCTGATGGATGGATCAGTGACGTTGCCAAAGCTAGCCGCTAGGACCCTTCAGACGAACGTGGCGAGTGTTGGGGGTGTCGCGATTAGCGGGAGCAGCGGCAATTTTGAGGCGTACGCCTCTACCGTAGTCGCGAACCTGACCGTGACGCTTAGCACCATTGGCAGGCCTGTATTCGTTGGCTTGATAGGAGATGGTTCCACCGGCGGATCTTACATAGGCGTTTATACTAGTGCCAATACGCCCCCATCTGCGCAATTCGGAATCACTCGGGGTAATACAACCATTTGTGCTTACAACCTAACTGGCCCTGCTAGTACTGTCACCGCGGAAAATGACCAGGTCTATATTCCAGGCAGTGCCCTGCACATGATTGATCTTCCTCCGGGGGCCGGGACGTACACTTATCAAGTAGTCGTTGTTCCTGCAGCCTCAAGCACTGAGACAATGATTCAGTACTGCCAACTCGTCGCATTCGAGCTCTAACATGGGGTTCTCTACCTTAAGGGTCCACCACGGTCGTTTAGCGCTTATGAACTCGATTGAACGCAAAGACGCAAAGACGCTAAGACGCCGAGAGGCGGGTGCAAGGCGCGCCAATCGGCAATCGGGAATCGGCAATCGGCAATCCCCTTTGCGCCTTGCGCACTTTGCGTTTCTTCTTTTCTCCGCCCTCGCGCTACCCGCCCAGTCCCTCCGTTTCTACGCCTCCCCCTACCAGGCCTATGAAGGCAGCCCGGTGACTTTCATTTATCTGGACAACGTCAACGGCGTTCCCGTGCCCGGCGTCATCCCCCGGACTAATATCCTCTCCTGGCAGTGGGATTTCAACGGCGATGGCATGGTGGATGCTTCCAGTGACACCTCCAGCAATATTTCGGCGACCTGGTATGCGGTGTTTGACGCCGCCAAAGCCCAGAATGGCGTGGACACTTTCACCCCCACGCTCACGGTCTCATACACGAACCCTGTCAAAGGCGGCGTGTTCACGGCCAGCCAGACCGGTATCACGGAACCGATGTATGGCATCGGCGCCGATGCCACGCCGAGCTTCTTTGTGCTTCAATATGGCGTGGGCAACCAGGATATTCAGCTCGCGGTATCCGCCAATCCGCGCCTCGCCACCAACGGCCAACCCGTCAGGTTTTATGTCTCAACCACGATGCTCAAGGCTGGCGCCGTCGACCAATCGCAGATCGTATGGGGCTTTGGCGACGGTGCCTCCGCGACAGGCAGCAATCCCCAGCACGCTTACACCAGCGACGGGGTCTATGATGTGTCCTTGCAGGTCACTTATTCCGTCACCGGACCGCCAGCTTATACCAACACGGTTTACCAAACGAATTTCAGCATGGTGCAGGTGGTGAGCATTCCCAACGAATTGATGCTGGGCCGGGCCTATCGCCGCGGGTTTCCTGGGCAATACGATTGGAATGACATCATCAACAACTACCAGGCCCAAGGCTTTCTCGCCAACGGCCAGGCGGACAATTATGTCTATTACCACCATTTCGAGACGGCGTACTGGACCCTGGAGAGTCAGCTTGGCGTGGGCGGGACGCGAAATCCGACGTCGGACCAGCGCCAAACCCTCGCGGAGATCGTCAATGAGATCCTCCAAGGCCAGAGCCTGCTTGGCAACCAGCGGTTGATCAGCGCCTTGCAGGTCAAGTACCCCAAGTTGCTCGATCCCAACGCCACCAACGCCACCGACCGCCTGCCCACGCCGCCGGGCGACCGCGCCCAAACCGCCGCCATTGACACCGCGCTGCTCGATTACGAGGCGGCGCTGTCCTACCCTTTCTTTGCGATCCAGGAATACGGGATGGACATTCTACGCAGCCGCGCCCCCGCCGGATTGGAGCCGTTCCCGGATTTTCCGCTTTACCTGACGATCCTCGACCCGACGCTCAGCCAGCAACCGGTGCCCATCAAGAACGAATACTGGCAGTTGAGCAGCCTGCTCGAGAAGATGACGCTCGGCACGGTGCAAAAGGCCAAAGTGCTGTTCAACTTGAGCGTGTCCGACGCGACCGCGCGCCAGGATGCCAAGGAGGCGTGCAAGACCGCAGCTCTCCAGGGCTACCTGGGCATGGCCTTGCTCGCCGCCGCCCAAAACACCAACGACTTCGTGGGAAACCAGGGCAATACCATTTACGCCGATGTCTCCAATGCGCGGGATCTTTTCAACGAGATCAACGCCGGGATGAACCCGCTGCCGAACGACAATTCGTTCATTGCCAACCAGAGCGTCGCGACCATCCTTCAGAGCGCGCAGAAGGCGGTAGCGGCGGCCCGCCAGGCCGAGATAGACGCCAGGAACGATTTGCGCAATTACGACCAGGACCAAGCCGCGCTGCGCGCTGAATTGCAGAACCAGCGCGAAAGCTATATCACCCCGCTCGTGGAACTGACCGGTCTGGACCCCGCGCTCTACAACAATCTCCAAACCGTGGACGACCAGCGCGATTACCAGAACTCGGTTAATCAGAAGATCAATGCCTTGCTGGCCAGCTACCCGAATGCCGACCCCACCGGTTTGGGGCAATACGGTTCTCAGGTCATCACCGTGCTCTCGGCGGCCCAGCAAATTCAGCAGAAGATCAATAACCTGAATAACCTTTACGAGACGATTAAGATTCAGACTTGGGCGAATGACCAGATAAAGATCGTCAACCAGAATGCGACCGCCAGTCTTTCGGCGGATGATATCGCAAGAGGATACGCGAATGCGTTTTCCTTTTCTCAAGGTATTGCGATCAGTATGGGGGGGGGGACGGAGCTTACTGGAGGGAACATCAGTTTCAGTCCGGGAAGTATCATCAGCGGCTACCTGAACGCCGACGACCGCGACATTCAGATGCTCCAGAATGCCCAAATCGCCGACATCAACTTGGAATCTCAAATTCGTCAAGATTTATTGACTGTGGCTAACGACGCGATCGACATCCGCCTGGCAAAAAATGCCTATGATCAAGCGACGCTCGACCTTGATTCCATGGTGACAAAAATGAACCGATTGATCGCGGATTTGGCGAACGCCCGCGACACGGCCGCCACCCTCTATTTCGAGGACCCCTCTTGGCGCGTGGTCGTCTCGGATTCCCAATACCGCGCCCAATCCACCATGGACTACTCCATCGATCAGCTCTACCGATTGGCCAAGACGTTGGAGTATGAGTGGACCGAGCCGTTTCAGAATCCCATCACCGTCCCGGTTTATTGCTCGGAGCCGCCCGCCCTCGATAACGCCTTGTTCAACCAATTCGCCCAATTGACCGACCTGTTCAATGCCGGTGACGCCGACGAGGCCGGGGATTATCTGAACGCGCTGGAAAACTGGGACGCCAAGTTGCGCCGGATCAATGGCGCGAGCGTGCGCGGCCCCAACCACGCCGGGCCGCTGACGGCCGAGCCGATCAGCGTTCGCGAGCAAATCCTTGGGTTCAAGACCACCGGCCCGGCCGCGGTCTCGCTGGCGCAGAGCCTCCAAGAGTTCCGCGGGTATCTGCTGGCGCATCGGCAGACGAATTATTTCAACGCCTTGAATCCGTCATTGCAGTTGGAATTTCCCACCACCATCGCCGATGACTCGATGTTCCCCGCCACCGGCAGCGAATGGAATATGCGCATCGCCAGCATCAGTGTTGATTTGCTCGCCGACCAGGGTTTTAGTTCCAAGCAGGTGGCCAACATCGGGCTGATCGAGAGCGGCATGGCCAGCGTGCGGACGTTTTGGGCGAACCCTCCCTTCTCGGACCAACTCTTCAACCTGACCTTCAACGTCGGCAATCCGGACCGGACCGCCTTCGGCATCATCGTGCCGGCGTCCATCAACGGCGCCACCGGCGGGCGCCCCGCCTCGGAGTTCATCAACACCGGCCTCGCCGACCGGCCCATCGCCGCCACGCATTGGATCCTGACCATTGACACCTCGGATCCGAGCAACCAGGCCCTGGATTTCTCGAAACTCCAGGACATCATCATCCGGTTCACCTACACGTATGGGAATCCGCCGGAGTTTCCGGGGTTTTGAGATTGATTATGGATTGCAGATTGAAGATTGCAGATTGCAGATTGGGGACGTTTTTCGTCGTTTTATGCCTGCTTTTCGTGGCGCGCGCTTCTGCCGCCGAGGTGGCCCGGGTGGGGAACGAGGTTATTACCGCCGAAAGCGTCCGCCAAACGGTGGCTCGCAACGGCTATAATATCTTCGATGAAGCCTCCGTGAAGAAGGGGGTGGAGGACGCGGTTCAATTCGAGTTGCTGGCGGCGGAGGCAAAGAAGATCGGCCTGGACCAGGACCCGGCGGTCGTAAAGCAGATCAAGGAGTTGCTGGTGCAGCGGTTGCTGGCGGAAAAGGTCGATAAGCCTTTGGCCGGTTATCGGGCCGCGCCGGAAGAGGTGCAGGCTTACTTTGAAGCCCATACCAACCAATTCCGCCGGGCGGCGATGGCGCGCGGCACGATCATCACCCTTCTCATCAACCAAGGCAATGAAGCCGAGGCGCGATCCAAGGCCGCGATGGCGTTGCAGGAATTGAAAACTTCGCTGAAGCCGGAAGCGGTCGCCCGCGCCTATTCTGAGGATCCGAGCGAGAAAATGAACGGTGGACTCAGCAATTTCTTTGTCGAGGGCGACCCCTCGCGGCGCTACCCGCAGGCCGTTTCCGATGCGATGCTGGGTTTGAAATCGCGCGGCGAGGTTGCCGGGCCGATTGCGTCGCCCCGCGCTCTGTATCTCGTTAAGCTGGTGGAGCGACGCGAGGCTCAGCCGATGCCGTTTGAACAGGTGAAGGCGGAAATCCACAAACGCTTGCACCGCGTGCGGCGCGAGAAATTGCTGGCGGAATACTGCGAGGGGTTGAAGAAGGAGTTCCCGGTTACGGTGAACGAGGCGGAATTGAAGGCGGCGGTGGAGCGGAGCAAGCCGGGAGCGGGACCGCCCGGCGGGCCTGGGGGGATGCCATGAGGGATTGCAGATTTGAGATTGCAGATTGCAGATTTGGGATTGAATCTTCAATCTTCAATCTTCAATCTTCAGTTCCCGATGCCCTGCCCGTTTCGGCTAGCCGAGATGCGGGATGCGGCCATGATCGCGGTCAGTTCACCCGCTTCCCGCAAGAGTGGCTGCACCTGCCGGGCTTCCAGGAGTTGCCCGTCCATGATCAGCTCCAGCCAAAAGGCGCTTTCATCCGCTTCCTCGAGCACGCCTCCGATCTTGGCCAGAAACTCGGCCCTGGATCAGGCGCGGCAAGAGGCCCGATAGTTGCTCCCCACGGCCGTTCCGCTGCGAATGAGCTGGCCGCCGATGGCCCTGCCTGTGGTCGTACGGGGCAGGGCATCGACGAGCCTCATCACCCGCAGGGCAAATTGCTTGGTCCGTTGCTTCAATTCCACGGGATTCACAGGACCGGGGTAGCTTCTGATCTCGAGATTTTCAAGCGCAAAATCCCCGCAGACCCGCGAGGCGCGCGTTTCCGTAAATCTTCAATCTTCAATCTTCAATCTTCAATCCTGAGCCTTCTCGCCACCTGCCTCTGCGCCGTCGCCGATCCCAAAACCGGTGTCGGTCTTTCTAAAATCTCGCTCCCTTCCGGCCCCGGCTCGATCGAGGGCCTCGGCGATTCCTTCGAGCCGCAGCTCAACAGCGGCACCTCCGCTTACAGTGTGAGGGTCGCGATACCGCCGGGGGTGAACGGTCTCCAGCCGGAAGTGGTGTTGCGCTACAACGCCGGATCCGGCAACGGACCTTTTGGGCTGGCCTGGAGTTACGAGCCGATGTGGATCCAGCGCGAGACCCAAAAGGGGTTGCCGACCTATGGGCCGACGGATGTTTTCGTATTCCAGGGAGAGGAATTAGTCCCGCTCTCCGATGGTTCTTACCGGACTAAGAACGAATCCGGGTTCATGCGGATTACCCGCTCGGGTGACGGATGGAGGGTGACGGAGAAGAGCGGCAAAGCGCATTGGCTCGGCATCAGCCGGCAAGCGCGGGTTTCTCAGCCCGCTACGAACAACTTCGCGTCCACCTTCAAATGGTGCGAGGAGCAGGTCTTGGACACGCACAGCAACCTCATGCGATTCACCTACGCCGCTTTCCTGGATTCCCCCAGCCAGGTCTATTGCACCGGGATTCAATACAGCCTGGCGGGCGGGAATGCGCAATCGGTCACGTTCGATTTTGAGCCGCGACCGGACTCTTTCAGCAGTTTTCTGAGCGGGTTCGAAGTCAAGACGGGCCGGCGTTGCCAGGAGATCCGAGTCCTCTCGAATGGCACCTTGGTGCGGCGTTACGAACTCGGCTACGACGTCTCGACCAACGACCCCATCGAGTCCGTCTCCGCAACCGATGCCGGCCTGGCGTTCTCGCTCCTTCGCCGCGTGACGCAGTTTGACAACGGCCCAATCGGCAATGGACAATCTTCAATCGGCAATTACCTCCCACCGCTCCAATTCGCTTACACCCGCCTCGATGCCGCCATCGGCGTCCATGGATACGTCAGCAACCAACCGCCGTTCTCCCTGGGCAACGCCAACCTGGCCATCGCCGACCTGAACTGTGATTCGTTGCCAGACCTGTTTTATACCGATCCCCTTACCGGCCAACACACCGTTTATTACAACCAGGGCAGCCCCCAATCTTCAATCTCCCCTCTTCAATCTTCAATCTCCTTCGCCCCGGGCGTCCCTTTTGTCTCGTACCCCATCAACCTCACCCTCAGCGATGCGGGCACGGAGTTGGCGGACTTCGATGGCGATGGAAAAGTGGACCTGATTCAAAAGGCGGGCGACCCCACCTACGGACGGTTCGTATATTACCCGAACACGACGCTGCCGACCGGGAATGATGACGCCCATCCCTCCTGGGGCGCGGTTGAGTCCTTTCCGACGCTGCTCCCGCCGATCGAACTCAACGACCCCAGCGTGCGCGCGCTCGACCTGAACGGCGACAAGCGCATCGATTTCATGCGCGCCACGCTGTACGGATTTGTCTATTATTACAATAGCACTAACGGCTGGCGGGAGGATGGCATCCACGCGTTCGGCGACCCGGCGATGGGCGATCTCACGGCCGCCGACGGGGTGCAGTTTGGCGTCACCGGCGCGGGCGGCGATCCAGTCGCCAACAAGCTTGTCAAACTCGCCGACATGAACGGCGACCGGTTGCTCGACCTCGTGAAGCTGACCGTTTTCGGGACGCAATTGGAGGTCGTTTTCTGGCCGAACAAAGGGTGGGGGGCCTGGGGCAACCGCGTGGTCATGTCGGGCACGATCGATCTCGGGGTGATTCCAGTGGATAACGTCTTCGTGATGGACATCAACGGGGACGGGTTGGCGGACGTCGTCGCCGTCGGCTACAACTACATCCTTTACTGGATCAACCAGGGCAACGGGTCATTTTCCCAAATGTTCACCCGTGCCGGGATGCCGCTCTATCAGCGCGGGACCACCGTGCTCCGCCAGGCCGACATCAATGGCAATGGGTCCACCGATTTCATCTGGGAAAACTGGGACCCGGCCGCGCGGGCCTACCGGACCGAATTCTATGATTTTCTCAGCGCGGCGAAGCCAAACCTGCTCCAGACCATCGACAACGGCATCGGCCTGCGCACGAGTATCGAATACAAGACCACCACCGATTACTATGTCGCCGCCCGGCAGGCGGGCAACCCCTGGCACACGCGGCTGCCCTTCCCCTCCCAGGTGGTCAGCAAGATCACCAAGACCATCGGCCTCGACCTCGACGAAGTCCCCGGCCCGGACCAATACATCACCGAGTTTTCCTACTTCGACGGCTATTACGACGCGTTCATGAAGGAATTCCGCGGCTTCGCCTTCGCCAAGAAGATCGACCGCGGTGACGACAATCCAATCTTCAATCTACAATCTTCAATCTGCAATTCCCCAAGCACGATCACCCGCTTCGCCTTCCACACCGGCACCCCCGACGGCATCGACTACTCGGGCTACGGAGGCGCCAACGTGTTCGACCCAATTTCCGGCTGGCCCCAGGAGCCGCTGAAAGGCCGGGTGCTTTGGACCGAGGTGACGCTGCCGACGGGCGATTTTGGCGGCTCCTTTCCCGCCCAAACTGACGGCCAAACGGCGGACGACGCGGTGGTCTTCACTCGCGAGCTCAACCAGTGGCGGATCAAGATCATCCACAATCCGACGAACGGTTTCGTTTATACCGACGCCTACGGGGTGGTCCAGCCGGGACTATCGCTACCTTATTCCGCCACCGACGGCAATCGGGTGCAATTCGCTTTCGAGGTCAGCCATACCAAACAGATCCTCGAGGCCAATGGC
>Ga0316217_10000550_pt1 | contig 52874 bp, 19 predicted proteins | sample 1anoAmetaG_FD_203633 | JGI IMG/M metagenome (GOLD analysis project Ga0316217, IMG submission 203633) | Freshwater microbial communities from Trout Bog Lake, Wisconsin, USA - 1anoA | ecosystem: Environmental > Aquatic > Freshwater > Lake > Hypolimnion/Profundal zone | place: USA: Wisconsin...
AAGCTGATCGAAAGCGGCCCGCTGCGTGCAAGGATGCGGGTGCACTCGGTGTACGGCGGCTCATCGCTCACCACCGACTGGATTCTGTATGCGGGCAGCCGCAACGTGGAAGCGCGCGTGGCACTGGATTGGCATGAGCACATGAAGATGCTGAAGTTCTCGTTCCCGGTGGATGTGCAGAACCCGAAGGCGACGTACGAGATTGCCTACGGCGCCATGGACCGCGCTACCAGGAACGAGGAAGATCCGGGGCAGCGCTGGATCAATGTAGACGGAGACCGCGGCGGGACACCGTATGGATTCTCCGTCATCAACGACGCGAAATACGGCTACAGCGTGAGCGGAAGCGACCTGCGCGTATCGGTTGTGCGTGGCGCTGTGTATGCAAATCACATGCCGCAAAAGATCGAGCCGGATAAGGACTACATCTGGCAGGATCAGGGTCCGCAATCGTTCCGCATGATTCTTGTGCCACACGCCGGGGTTTGGCAGGACGCAGGCCTTGTGCGCTCGGCAGAGGAACTGATGTCTCCCGCACTCACCATTTATCAGGGAATCCACCGCGGAACACGCCCATTGTCCGACTCGTTCCTGTCTGTCGACGTGCCCAATGTCGTAGTCACGACAATCAAGCAGGCCGAGGATGGCGAGGACCTGATTGTGCGCATGTATGAGACGGCGGGCCGGGAAACCACGGCCAACCTGGATCTGAAGTTCGTCAAGGCGCATTGGACGGGGAAACTTCACCCGTTCGAAATCAAGACGCTGCGGATCAAGGCGAAGACGTCGGCCATTTCTGAGGTCAATATTCTGGAGAAGTAATATCTTCAGATTGAATTGCAGCTAGCCCAGAGTGTTATCTTTCGTGCCTATCGACGTTCTCGATGGATACGGGGTGACACTCTGGGCAAATCATTGGAAGTCCATGCCTGAATAGGGGAAGGGTAAATATGAGCGAGAAGCAAAGCGAACAGGGAATAGAGAACAAGATCTGGATTGGCGTGGATGTTGGCGGCACAAAGACCGCTGTGGTGATTTCACTGGAACCGCCTGTCATGCATGGGCGCATAGAATTTCCCACGCTGCCGGAACAGGGTCCGGAGCGGGCGATCGAATTGATCAAGGAGTCGATTCACAAACTGCTGGACGCGCCAGGCGTGGACAAGACAAAGCTGGGCGGGATCGGCGTCAGTTGCGGTGGGCCGCTGGATCAGAAAACTGGCGTTGTGATGGCGCCTCCGAATCTGCCCACCTGGGTGGATGTGCCGATCACGTCGATTCTCAGCAAGGAGTTTGGCGTCAAGTGCAGGCTGGAAAACGATGCCAATGCCGGCGCAGTTGCCGAGCATCGCTTTGGCGCCGGGCAGGGCACGCATCACATGATTTTTCTTACCATGGGAACTGGGCTGGGCGCAGGGGTGATTGTAGACGATCGCCTGCTGATTGGGGCCACGGGCCAGGCCGGCGAGATTGGGCACGTGCGGCTTACGCCGAGCGGTCCGGTGGGATACAACAAGGCGGGGTCGGTAGAAGGCTGGGCGAGCGGCGGCGGCGTGGCGCAGGTGGCCTGCCAGGAAGTGGCGGCAGCGATGAAGCGCGGAGAAGCGACGGCGTTGGCCGCGAAGTTCCAAGCCAACGGGGCCGTAACGGCTAAAGACGTGGGCGAAGCCGCCTCGCAAGGAGATGCGCTGGCGAAGCAGATTTTGGAGAGCACGGGAAACCGGCTGGGAGAGGCGCTGGCGATCCTGGTGGATCTTTTCAATCCGGACCGGATTGTGATTGGCGGAATGGCCATGCGTCTGGGCGACAGCCTTCTGGGGCCGGCGCGAGCCATGATGCAGCGGGAAGGGCTGCCTGGTCCCGCGGCACATTGCCAGGTGGTTCCCGCATCACTGGGAGAACGCATTGGCGATGTTTCGGCTATCTGCATCGCGATGGGATTTTAGAGAGGTTCCTCAAAAAAGCGCACTGTAAAATAACCGGCCGGCGCTACCTCCCCCAAGGTAGCGCCGGCCGGCTTTTATTTTATGGTCTAATCCAATTTCCAGAAGGCAGTAAGGACTTCCAGTCCGGTTCGATCATCCTGGCCATGATCAGGCAAAGAGGAGCGAACCAGGAGTTGAGTTACAGTTTAGGGACAGTATTGATGGTCTGCAGAATCCGCGAGACGATCTGGTAAGGATCGGCTTCGGAGTTGGGGCGGCGATCTTCAAGGTAGCCCTTGTAGCCGTGCTTGATGAAGTTGACGGGCAGGCGAACCGAAGCGCCGCGATCCGAGAGGCCGTAGCTGAACTTGTCGATGGCCTGGGTCTCGTGGAGGCCGGTCAGGCGCAGGTGGTTGTCCGGGCCATAGACAGCAATGTGTTCCGGAATGTACTTTTCGAAGGCTGCCATCAACGCTTCAAGATATGGCTTGCCACCGGTTTCGCGAATGTACTTTGTGGAGAAGTTGGTGTGCATGCCTGAACCGTTCCAGTCGCCCTTGATGGGTTTGCAATAGAGCACGAAGTCGACTTCGTACCTTTCGCAGAGGCGCATCATAAGGTAACGGGCGATCCAAACATCGTCAGCCGCCTTGGCAGAGCCTTTGGCGAAGATCTGGAACTCCCACTGTCCCTTGGCAACCTCGGCGTTGATGCCTTCGTGATTGATGCCGGCAGCGAGACAGAGTTCGAGGTGCTCTTCGACGATCTGGCGGGCAAGGCTGCCCATGTACTTGTAACCAACGCCACAGTAGTAGGGGCCCTGAGGGCCGGGGTAGCCTTCCTTGGGGAAGCCGAGCGGGCGGCCGTCCTTATAGAGGAAGTATTCCTGCTCAAAGCCGACCCAGAGGTCGGGGTCGTTCTCGATGGTAGCGCGCGCGTTGGTAGGGTGCGGCGTGCCATCGGGGAGCATGACTTCGCTCAGCACCAGATATGCGTCTTTGCGGCTTGCATCGGGATAGAGAGCCACGGGTTTAAGAATGCAGTCTGACTTGCTGCCGGCGGCCTGCATGGTGGAACTGCCGTCAAAACCCCAAAGGGGCAGATCGGCAAGGGTGGGTGGCTTATCAAATGACTTGAGCTGTGTTTTGCCGCGAAGTTCGGGAATAGGCTGTTTGCCGTCTAGCCAGATGTATTCGAGTTTGTATTTAGTCATGGATCTCCTTTGGGCTGGAAAATTGCAGGGCAATCATCAAAATAGTAGGGTTTGGCGCATAAGGATCCCGTGAGGATTTAGAGTTTATCAATAGAAAACTGATAGTTATCGATGATGCGCGACCAGCATCATGAGCAGCAGGACTGCCACGGGGATGAGAGCCAGGGCGGTGTAATACACGATTTTGCGGGAAAGCTGCGATTTTCGATTCTGCCAATCGCGGATTTCAGTGCGGTCTTCAACGCCGACCTGATCCTGGTGTTCGAGGTCCCACTCAAAATCATGGGCTTTAGCGTACCGGTTTCTGGGGTCGCGTTCCAAGGCGCGATAGAGGATCTCCTGGAGCTGCGGAGAGATGGAGGGGTCTGCGACGCAAGGCGGAGTGGGATGGTTCAGCAGGCGGTCATTCATCGCAGCCAGGGGCGAGGGGCCAGAAAAGGGCAGCTTGCCGGAGAGCATCTCATAGAGAATCACACCGACCGCATAGATGTCGGAGCGGCCATCGCCGCGCTTGCCCTTGACCTGTTCGGGAGAGATGTAGTCCGGGGTGCCTAGGGTGGCGGTGAAGTTGGCGTAGGTGAGGCGGCGGGCAGCCGAGTCGCTGGCGATACCGAAGTCAATCAGCTTGATGTTGTCTTCCTCATCGACCATGATGTTTTCCGGTTTGAGGTCGCGATGCACCACACCGTTGTTGTGGATGTAATCGAGAGCGTCCAGAATGCCCACGGCGATGCGGATGGCGCGGTCGTGCGTGATTCTGCCATCATCGAGAATCTGGCGCAGCAGGCGGCCCTGGCACCATTCCATGACCATGTAGATGCGGGAGCGCTTTTCGCCTCCATAGACGCGCATGACCTTGGGATGGTCGAGCTTTTCGCCGATGCCCGCCTCGCGCTGGAAGCGGTCAAAGAGTATGGGGTCGGCTTCCATGTCGGGGTGAGGGATCTTGAGGGCGACGACGCGGTTATCGCGCAGGTCGGTAGCGCGGAAGATGGATGCCATGCCGCTGCGGGCAACGGGTGCATCAATGCGGTAGGAATCGATTTGCGAACCGGCTTCAATGCTGTCAAGAAAACCCATCGTGCGCGATACTCCATCTGCGTTAGCTAGTAATACTCTATAGGGAAACTTCGCAAGGACAGTAAGGATTCCGTAAGACTTGCAGGAATCCTTTGAACCGTTCAGGCAGGGAGGCGGTAGGTACGGCCGCGGTACATGGCGACCTGCTCGACCGAGCGGACGCGAATGACCTGCGCCGTGGTGTTGTCGCCTCCATCGATTTCAACGGCGCGTGCGACCAGTTCACGTGCAATCTCATCGATATTCTTGTTTTGGGAGACGATACCGGCCAGGACGGATTCGCTCATTTCGTCATGCAGGCCGTCGGTGCAGAGAACCAGCACGTCGCCGGCCTGCAGGGTGAGGGCAGTGGTGTCTGGGGCCACAAACATCTCCGGTCCCACAGAGCGAATAAGCACGTGGCGGGAATCGGAGTCAGCTATCTCGCTGGCGGAGATGAGACCCATCTTTCTCTGCTCGTTGACCCAGGTGTGGTCCTGCGTGACCTGTTTGGCCTTTCCGTTGCGGACCAGGTAGCAGCGGGAGTCGCCCACATGGGAGACAATGGCTTGGTCGTGGCGGAGAGCGCAGGCAACCAGGGTAGTCGCCATCTTTTTGCCGCGGTACTCCTGCGAGAGCGTGCGGTCATGCACGGCAGCGTTGGCATGCTGGATGAGGCGCGGCAACAGGCTGATGAGCATGGTGCCGGCCTGAGCCTTGGGAAATTCTTCAGTGAGTGTGGCAATAGCAGTGGCAGAGGCGACTTCGCCGAGATCCATGCCGCCGACGCCGTCTGCGACTGCGAACAGATAACCGTGGGTTCGGGCCTGCTGGCGCGAAGCAGGGATAAAGGATCCCATCGCATCTTCGTTGTTGGTGCGAACTTTGCCGAAATCGCTGGCCTGGCCGAACTGAACATCCAACATGAGTGCCGCCGCCTGGAGCATCTTCATGAATAATTTTAGCGAAGATGCGACTTTTAACTATAGTTCCACAGCGTTTTCAGAAATGCTGCTGGGTGGTACTCGGTTTCTCATCTTCATCAAGAAGTCGGGAACGGAGACCACCCAGCGGCTGCGGTTTGGTTGAGTTTTTGTCAGCTCAGCCTATCTGGAGGTGAGCAGGATCTCCTTGCCCTTGGCCTTTGAGGAGCGGAGGAAGTAAATGGCTCCGTAGATGCCCCAGACAGCGGAGATGCCCAACGCGAGCAGCGGTTCCTTGAACGTGCCCAGGCCGAAGACGGGGCTGATGATGTAGAAGGCCATCAGGACCAGATTGGCCAGCAGCCCGAAGCCTGGGATGAGCAGGTGGAGGACCACGTTGTAATCGGGGCGCTTGTGGAAGGCCACGATGCACAGGAAGCAACTGAGCGCGTAAAGGATGAAGGTACCGAAGTTGGAGGTGAGGGTGATGGTCAGCAGCGAGTTGGGCAGCGCGGCCAATTGATCGTGCGTGAGGTAACCCCAATTGGACAGGAGTCCGTGAGGCAACGCCGCGATAGCTGCATCGGTGGGTGCGCCGGCATCGCCGAAGACCAGCGAGACAGCGATGACGCCGATGACCGCGGAGATGGTAGCCAGGGTCCAGATGGCCTTGCGGGGGCTGAGCGACTTAGCGTGGAGGATGCCGAAGTGCTCGGGAGCCTCGTCGTCCTTGCCCATGGCGTAGGTAACGCGGGCTCCGGTGTTCATGCAGCTCAGGGTAGTACCGATCAGCGCCAGGAAGACGGTGAAGGCTTCAGCGAGCATGAAGTAATGGCCGTTGCCGTGGCCCAGCAGCCCGTCGCCGACGATGATCATCATGTCGCCGATTGGCGCCGCGGAACTTGCGGCATTGGCCATGGAGTACCCGGAGTTAAGGAAGTAGTTGGCCGCGAAATACTCTATCAGGTAGCACACCAGTCCTTGTATCAGCAGCGAAGAGATGACTGCGATGGGAATATGCTTGGTGGGATTTTTAGCCTCGCCTCCCATCGAGGTTACCGATTCGAAGCCGACCAGGATCAGAATGGCGACTGTTGCCTGGATAAACAGGTAGCTGAACTTGTGCGGCGAAATTACCGACGCTGCCGAGGTGTGGGTGAGGAAAGCACCGCTGGCCGGATCCTTCTCGGGATAAGCGATGGTGAAGGGAACCGGCTTGCCTGCTGAGTCGAGCAAGGGCAACGGAGCGCCGCTGGCGTCGCGGATCGTCGATCCATCCTTGGCGGTAGCGAACTGGTAGGTGTAGGTTGCCAGAGTCTGTCCGTCGTACTGGAAGGCAGGCGAACCCTCTGGATGGCCGGCGCGATAGCCGATTGCCAGCACGCTGAAGACAAGCAGCGCGGAGATCTGGATGATGTTGATGGCCAGATTCACGGCCGTCGAAGCGCCCGCGCCCTTGGATGCGATCCAGCCAACGAAGAAGGAGAAGGCGATCGCGACCAGCGCCATGAAGAGTGGCCCGGGATTGGAACCGCTCATGATGTTGGGATAGAGGAAGCCGACAACGTAGCCCATGAAGATGCCGGTGGTGGCCACCATGACGCCGGGGTAGACCCAGTAATAAAGGTGTGAGCCCCAGCCAACGATGAACTTGGCGACGCGGGCATACTTGAAGGAGGCGTCCTTGGAGAGCATTGCCTGCTCAGCGTAGTAGTAGCTTGAGCCGGTGCCGGGATAGAGCTTGGAGATTTCCGCGTAGGCCACGGCAGTTGCCAGGCAGAGCAACAGGGCGCCGAAGATGCCCAGCCACATGGCCGGTGCCGTCGTTCCCGTGGTGGCCTGGATGTAGAAGGTGAGCCAAAGAAAGGCGCCGGGGGCGATGAGGGCCATTGCGTTGCTGGTGAGCCCGGTAAGGCCCAGTGTCGCCTGCATCTGAGGTGCTTTTTGATCTGCCATGAGCATTCTCCTGAAATTGAAGTTCGTCTGGCTGGTCCCGGCGGGTAGCTCCGGGGGTTTCTTTGTGCTTGCCGGGCTCGGATTCTCTATCCGGGCCGGCATGGATACACCGAATGATTTAGTTGAATGCTAGTGTTGAAGCTATAAAGATGAAATGAGGAAACTGTAAATAGAAGCGGACTTGCTGAATCGACCGTGTGGTGACTACAGACTGAGCCTTGATCGGGCCCAGCCTGCAGCAGCTCATAAAGATTGGTTCGTGGCAGTGTTTCGGAGCTATACCTCGATTCGACTATTTTGCGAGGTTGTCGCCAAAGATGAAGCCGAATTCAAGAACGCCACGGAATTGGTCGGAATCCGTTCCTTTGGCGCCAAAGACACTTCCCGACGTGTAGCTCGAAGCGTGCACCCATCCGATATCGCTGCGAACGAACATGCCGCCCTTTTGGTAGGTTGGGGTTACGGTGAAAGTGGTGCCTGCGCTGCCGGCTCCGAAGCCTAACAAGTTGACCGAACCGTCTGTAGCGCTGCCCGAACTTGTGAGGTATTCCACGCGCGCCGGAAGCGAGAAGCCCTTCTTGAAGGCATAACTGATGTTGGCCGCACCGCCGGTTGAGGATGTACCCTTGGTCACGCCTACCTTGGCGTTGGTCGGCACCTTGCCGTACTGGAAGTACGGTGAAATGATCCATGGGCCCTTGGTGTATGTATAGATCACCGCGTGCATGTAGCCGTTGTTCTGGTAGGCAGGCATAGCGGACGTTACATAGACGGTCTGCCCGAGGTTTCCCATGCCGTCGTACACCAGGACATGAGGCCCCTTTGTAAAGGTCGCTGATCCCGAGAGCCAGGAGTAGCGGTTGGAATAGTAACCGTCGTTCCAACTGATGGAGGCGCTGAGGTATTTACCCAGCGTCTGGTTCACCTGAAGACCGCGATTGATGGCGTTTTCCTGGTTCCAAACGATGCCGCGCTCGATGTTGAAATTTTGGTAGGTAAAGGTGGACTCAGCGCCCATCAGAGTGGGCAGAGAGCCGAGCAGGAATTGCGTGTTCTTGGCCACCTGATACTTCAGGTAGGCGACCGGAACCGGCCCGTAGAAATTGCTCACGGTATTCTGGGCGTTCATAAACGGCGCGCCTAGCGTCGGCATGGTGTAAGCGCCGGCCTGGATGTAGTACTGAAGCTTCCCGTCCGCTTTCTGAATGAAGATTTGTCCGTTGCTCAGAGTGGCCTGCGCCTTGTAATCTCCCGGCACGGAATTGTTCTGGAACTGCGCGAAGCCGGTGATGATGCCATTGACCGACAACTTGCCCAGCGGTCCGGCGTCAAAGGTGGCCGGGGGCAGCCACTGCAGCGGCCCGGTGAGAACGAATGTCGAAAGCGGGGTGGGGGCTGCTGCAGCTGCGGCAGGAGCTGCGGGGGCCTGTGCTGCAGGAGCGGGAGTCGCTGCTGCAGGCGGGGGTGGAGCCGGTGTTTGTGCGCCAGCCACTAAGGCGATTGCCATGGCTGTTCCGGCCATCGATTGCAGTATGCGATTCAGGTTCATGTACATTGGCACTGTTCCTCCCAAGCAAAGTTGTTTGTTGTATGACACAGAATGAATCCAGCCAAAATGGAGGCAAAATAGGGTTGCCAGAATCTTGCTGTTTCTTCGCCAGCCTAGCCTTCAGGGCCACACGGGCAGATTGCCATGTGGGTTCCAAGGATGAGAATTAGGGCGCTCCTGAGGCGGTCCCGCCATTCGGATTAACACTAGGTTTGCAAACAACACATAAAGATGACGTGAGGATTGTAAAAAGAGTTTTTTACGACATGAATGCATCCCGCAGTGACTCGATAGTTGCCTGAATACGAGTGATTACAGATTCAGCCATAAGCTGAACAGTGGGGGCAGTACAGTATGTGTCGTGAAAAGTCCATCAGGGGCCTGCTAAAATTCCAATACGCATCTGATGTGCCGATTGAGCAAAGTACATTGAATGGAAAGACAACTCAAGCGGCGAGCAAGACATAACTTTGAATAGGCGGGCCGGTAGAGCGCCTGTCCTACGAGGTGCGCCCACCGTTTGGGCAGTCTTCAAACTGAACCCTGTTGGCGTCGAGAGGTTGGTGGCCGGTTGTCTGGAAGCCCTATTCCCGTACGTTCTGTCTCAGGCTCCAAGCGGCAGCGCAGCTCCGGGTCGCGAGTCCTCCTGTTCACGCTGGAGTGCGCGCTGGGCGTCGTGGCCGTGATTCTGGTGGCAACGCTTGCACACTGGTCGCAATGGCTTCTGCCGGTGGCTATTCTGCTTTATCTGCTGATCGTGGTTCCCACGGCATTGCTGTGCGGATTTTGGCAGGCGGTGATTGTATCGCTGTCCGCAGTTGTGATGCACAGCTTTTACACGGCGCGGCAGCCCCATTTTGATGCTCTGTCCAATACTGCGACCGACCCGATCAACTCGGTTACGCTGCTGGTGTTTGTGCTGGTGGCGCTCACGGTAAGCCGGCTTTCAGCGCAGGTTACGGGGCATGCGCGGGAATCGGAGTCCTGGGGCGGCCAGATGCACGATCTGTACGAGTTTACGCGGCGCACATTGCAGATGAACCTCCACATGGAGCCGGGCCCGCAATTGGCCGAACTGGTGCACGAAATCTTTGCGCTGGAAGCGGTGGCCGTGTTCGACGCAGATCTGCACAACGTGTACCAGGCCGGATATTGGAGCGTGGACCCGCTGGAGATGGCGCAGAACGTGTACTACTTTGAGACCACGGACGACGATCCAGAGTCCGGGTTGGGGCGCCGTGTGGTGCGGCTGGGGACAGTTCCGGTGGGCAGCCTGGTGGTGCGCGGTGATACGAGTCCATTGACCAACAACGCCATTGCCTCTCTGATCGCGATTACCTTCGACCGCTATCGCGCGTTTGCGAATGAAAGCCGCATCGAGACAGAGCGCAGAACCGAGCAGCTTCGCGCCACTGTGCTGGACAGCCTGGCGCATGCGTACAAGACGCCATTGACGGCCATCCGCGCGGCCAGCACAGGCCTGGGAGAGATGGGCCACCTGTCGGCAGGACAGGCGGAACTGGTGGCGCTCATCGATGAACAGACCGGCTTGCTGAGCGAGTTGACGACGCGGCTGCTGACCACCGCCCGGCTGGATGTGGGCGAGGTTGCGATTCATGCTTCGCAGGTGGGCGTGGGGTCGCTGATTGAAGAGGTAGTGGCCAGTCTCAGGGATCGCCTGGCAAGCATGAAGGTTGCAATCGATATCGACGACGACAACCTGGTTGTGAATTGCGACCGCCAATTGATGGTCATGTTGTTGACTCAGTACGTGGACAACGCGTGCAAATACTCGATTTTCGGCACCACCATCACCATTCGCGCGGTGCATACGAACGCGGAGGCGATTTTTTCAGTACACAGCTACGGCCCGGTGATTCCCATGGCGGACCGGGAGCGCATCTTCAACCGCTACTATCGTTCCTCAACCTACTCAAACCGGGCTGCCGGCACGGGAATCGGCCTCTCGGTGGCCCGGCGCGTGGCGCAGATCCACGGCGGCTATGTATGGGTGACAAGCGATGAGGTTGAGGGAACGACATTTTTTGCGGCGATTCCCGCACCAACGACGAAGAGGAGTTCCATATGAATCAGCCATCTATTCGCATTCTTGTCGTCGACGATGAATCGGCCATCCGCAGGGCGCTGCGGCCTCCGCTTGTTGAACTCGGCTTTCAGATAGCCGAGGCTTCGCGCGGTGAAGAGGCGCTGCTTCTGCTGCGCGCCAGCGTCTTCGATGCCGTCTTGCTCGACGTGAATATGCCGGGCATCGGCGGCCTTGAAACGCTGCGACGCATCCGTGCTTTTGCCCCCAGGCTGCCGATCCTCATGCTGACGGTGCGCGACCAGGAAGAGGACAAGGTGAAGGCGCTGGATCTGGGCGCCGACGATTATGTGACCAAGCCTTTCAGCACGCGGGAACTGATTGCGCGCATCCGTGCAGCGGTCCGCCGCGTGAGGGCTCCTGCCCGCGCCGAGGACGCGCCCATCGAGATCGGGGAGATTCGCCTGGATCCCGCAAAGCGCATCGTAACCAAGCGCGGACAAGCGGTGCACCTTACGCGCAAGGAGTTCGATATCCTGCACTGCCTGATGAGCCGCGCCGGCCGGGTGGTCACTTACGCCAAGCTGCTTACCGCGGTGTGGGGAATCGACTCCCGCGAAGAGGTGGAGTACCTGCGGACCTTTGTGCGCCAGTTGCGCAAGAAGATTGAAGACGATCCGGCCAATCCGCTGTATCTGCAGACCGATGTGTATGTCGGATACCGCTTTGCCGATGCCCAGACGTTCATGGACGAAACGGCGGCCGGTGCGCCCGAGGCAGACGGGCAGCAAGCAGGGCAGGAAGAACCGCTGTAGAGAACCTAATAACAGGCCTGCTGACGATACTGCTCAGGATAGGTAGAATGGCAACGAATCGAAACAGAAGCTGGAAATCTCGATGAATATATTCAGCCAACCACTCATACGGAAATTTGCCCAGTTCTCCATTCTCGTTTGCCTGGCGGGAGCAACCGGAGACAGGTGCGCGGCATCAGCAAAACCGGAATTCCGTACCGTCACGATCAGCAATATCGAACCACGCCGGGACACAACGGGCGCCATCGTGGACGCACACGATGGCTGCGTGATCTTTGCGAACGGCCGTTATTACTTGTACGGAACCGCCTATGGCAAGAGCGCCGGTTACAGCATCAACAACCGCTTCCGCGTCTATAGTTCGCCCGATCTGGAACATTGGACCTTCGAGGGCGAATTGCTGAAATCTCCCCCCGATGGAGTTCACTACAACCCATCGGTCGTCTACAACCAGAGGACGCATAAATATGTTCTCTGGTACAACTGGTACCCCAAGCTGTGGGACGGACTGGTGGGGGTTGCCATCAGCGATACGCCCGTGGGTCCGTTCATAATCGTGAATACTCATGTGCAGGTGACGCAGGCGGGCGCGCGGCCGGGCGCCGGTACGCTTTTTGTGGACGACGATGGCACGGGCTACTACATCTACACCGCCATCGCACAGGATCACGCGGTTCGCGTGGAGCGTCTGACCCCGGATTATCTGGGATCGACCGGGCAGGCGAGCGAGATAATTGCCAGCGGCTGCGAAGCGACATCGATGTTCAAGCATGACAGCCGCTACTACGCTCTGTTCGATAAGACCTGCTGCTTCTGCAAGTCGGGTAGTGGGGCAAGAGTGTATGTTGCCGACGTGCCGCTGGGGCCCTATGTGGAGAAGCCGAATATCAACCGCCTTGCCGACCAAACCCCGATTGTGGCTGGTCAGCAGGCATCGATAGCCAGGATTCCTACGCCTGACGGGAACGCGCTTATCTGGATTGCCGATCGCTGGGGATCGCGCCCAGACGGCGTGAAGGGTCACGATTTTCAGTTCTGGAGCGCTCCGTTACGATTCGATCGCGAAGGCAATATTGTGCCGATCGAGAACACGCCCCAATGGAGTCTCTCCGTGCGCGTCTATACGGGGCATTTTTCTCATAGCAAGAACCCGTACATCTGGCCGAAGAAGAGAGATCCCAACCCGCTCACAATCGATCCCTGCACCCGCAGGCCGCTTGCACCCGAGGAGTAAGAGCCGAGGGAGACGAACGAGTTGGGAGTCTATTGTTCCTGCACTACTCGTCGTAATGCAGCAGGCTGAAGACATCGTATTCCTTGAAACGCTCGCGGCCCTTCAGGAAGTCTAACTCCACGGCAAAAGCCAGTCCGGCGATCTCGCCGCCCAACTGCTTGACCAACTTGACGGTGGCTTCCATGGTGCCTCCGGTGGCCAGCAGGTCGTCTACGATCACGACGCGCTGGCCGGGCTTGATGGCGTCCAGATGAATCTCCAGGGTGTCTGAGCCGTACTCCAGGTCGTAGGTCACGCGGGCCACGGGCGCCGGCAATTTCTTCGGCTTGCGCACGGGAGCAAAGCCGGCGTTCAGCCGGTACGCCAAGGCTGGCCCGAAGATGAATCCGCGCGCCTCAATGCCCAGGACCAGGTCGATTTTGCTGTCAATGTAGTGCGCCGCCAGCGCATCGATCATCTGCGCAAAGCCGGCTTTGTCCTTGAGCAGGGTGGTGATGTCGTAAAACAGAATTCCCGGCTTGGGGAAATCGGGCACGGTGCGCACCAGCGCCTTGAGGGCTTCAACGTTGATAGGCTTGATTTCTTCGGACATGGGCAGGTGCGCTCCTTGATCGGGCTTCGTGATATAGCTTCGTTACAGATTATAGCGGGGGTAGCGGTGGTGGCGGGGTGGGCAGATCAACGTCCCGGCGGGGCTACCAGGCTCCATCAATTCTGAAAGAGCTTAGCTGTTCGGCCTCGCGGTCGTCCAGGTAGTGCTCGATGAGGCGATCAACGCGGCTGCCGCGCGGTCCGCGGCGCAGGCTGGCGCGCAGTTCGGCCAGATCGGCCTCCGTGCCGGAGACCACGACCTCCACTTCGCCCTCTTCGGTATTGCGCACCCAACCGCGCAGGTCAAGCTCAGCGGCCTCGCGCTGGACATACCAGCGGAAGCCCACGCCCTGCACACGTCCTTGAATGAGAAAATGAAGAACCATTGTTTGCGACCATGGCCAGTTTTGCAGATTGGCGCGGGCTGTGCAACCCGTTTGCCAGGCCTGGTCCGCCATCCGGGCATGGGAGAGGCCCAAACACGGCAGCCGCAACGCGCTACACTGGATTCCAATATGGTTTTTGTCCTCGACAACTACGATTCTTTTACCTACAACCTTGTCCAGTACCTTGGGGAACTGGGCGCGGAGGTTGAGGTCTATCGCAACGACGAGCTTACGGTGGAGGAGGTCGAGGCCCTGAAGCCGGAGCGCATTCTGCTCTCGCCCGGTCCCTGCACCCCGCACGAAGCGGGCATTCTGGTTCCGCTGATCCGTCACATGGCTGGTAAAGTGCCCATCTTTGGCGTTTGCCTGGGGCACCAGGCCATTGGTGAGGCGTTTGGAGGCCAGGTGGTGCGCGCACAACAACTGATGCACGGCAAGACCAGCCCGGTAGAGCACGACGGCAAAGGCATCTTTGCCGGATTGCCCTCGCCGCTGACCTGCACCCGCTATCACTCGCTGATCGTGACAGAGGATTCACTGTCCGGCGAACTGATGGTTACCGCCCGCACCCCGGCGGCCGGCGGCGGGTCCATCATCATGGGCCTGCGCCATAGGAGCCTGCCCATCGAGGGCGTGCAGTTCCACCCGGAGAGCGTTCTGACCGAGGGTGGCCACCAGATGATCCACAACTTTCTGGAAATGTAGCGCCGATGCCAGCCAGTGCAAGAGCCCGGATGTGCCGCAAGAAGCCTGTGAGCTGTGAATGCTGGACAGCCGCACTTTCGCTGGTTGTGGTTCTGGCAGCTGCATCGATACTTTGCGCTCAGGATGCTTCCGCTCCCGGTGCTTCCGCCGTGCCGTCCGGCCCCATCGCGATCATTCCGCTGGACAGCAAGAATCCCGATAAGGGCGCCATGGTTACAGGTGCGCTTGAAGTCTCCGAGGGCAAGGCGATCATAGCGGCCAGCGGCTCGGTTACCGCCGGCACAGAGACCACCCAGGTCATCCTGCCTCATCGCGGCGTGTTGCGGGTCTGCGCCTCGACCACCATTAAACTGGCCGCCGATTCGAGCGTTCCCGCCGGAGAGACGCCCGGGTTGATGATGGCCATGGATCACGGCGCCGTGGAAGCCAGCTTTGCGACCGGACGCAACTCCGACATTCTGCTTACGCCGGACTTCCGCATTCTCATCGGCGGTCCGGGCGCGGCAGAGGTTAGGGTGCGGCTGGGCCAGAATGGCGATACCTGCGTGGACAACGCCGGTGTCAACGCGCCCTATGTGCTGGTTTCAAGCGTCTTTGACGGTGGAGCGTACCGCGTGCAAGCGGGGCAGCGGGTGATGTTCCAGCATGGCAGCCTGCACGAGGTGGTGGATCAGGAGAAGGAGCCCTGCGGCTGTCCGCCTACCGCGCCGAAAGGCAATGAGTTCCCTCTGGCCCAGAGCGAGGGGCTGGCGCCGCTGCCCAAGCCGGCGCCGGGTTCCGGGGAGCAAACCGGGGTTCCCGTGCAGACGGAGGAGACCCTGGCCTATAACAGCGCCGAACACGCGCCGCAACCTGCGGCAACTGCAGAAGTGCCCACGGCTGCCACAGCCAAACCAGGCGCAAGTCCGGTGGTTCCGCCGTCGAAGAAAAAATCGGGATTCTTCAGCCGGGTGGGTCAATTTTTCCGCAGTATCTTCGGCGCGGAATAGACCGCGTCGTTGCTTATTTCCAACTCAGCATTGTGTGACAGCGTCCGCTCTTTCTGCTCCGGAAGGCACATGCGCGTTCCGGGGCAGAGAAAGGGCCTCAAGGGATAACTTCAGTTCCCGCGGCGCTTCAGGCCGTCGCGTTGACCAGCGAGCCGGAGGAGAGGTTTGTAAGGAAGCTGTCCAGCGCGGTTTGTGCGCTGCTGACGTTATCGGAACTGAGTGCCGATCCGATCTTCGAGAGCAGGCTGGAGAACGAGGTATCGCTGGAACTGCTCGACGATGTGCTGCTGGTCGAGGAGGAACTATCTGCGGTGTCCAGCAGGCTCGTCAGTGAATCATAAGCCGACAGCGCGCCAGATACATCCCCTGAACTGATCGCGCTGAAGAGGTTGAGCACATCCTGTCCCAAGGCGCTGATGCCAGAGCTGCTGGATGTGTCGCTGGAGGTGGAAGCAGTGGTGGCCGTTGAGCTGTTCGCCGAGGTGTTGGGGAGAGCGTAGGTCTCCAGCGTGGTCAGCGCGCTTTGCGCCCCGGCAATATTGTTGTCGGAAAGCGCAGTAGAGACACTGGACAGGAACTCGCTCATCGGGCTGCTGGAGTCCGTATTTGAAGGAGATAGCTTTTCTACCTCTGTCAGATATTTCTTCGCACTGGTTGAATCTCCCGATTTGATGGCAGACATCAGACCGGAGAGCGCTTTGTCGAAGGAGTTGCCGCTGCTGCTGGAGGAGGTGCTGGAGGTCGAGGACGAACTTAGCTCCGAGAACAGGGAACTGCTTTGCAAACTGGAAATCTGCATAAATGTCGATCCCTTCTTGTGAATTTCTCAAAGCTGCGCCATCCGGAAGGAAGATACGGCTCCGAGTTACCTGCGTTGACTGCAATATAAGAGGCATTGATAACACAGACGGGTCTAAAAAGAATCAGCCGATTCCACAATGGAACCGGCTGGGCAGAACAGTTCGGGAATGGGCTGCTCTAAAGCTCCCTGGCCCGCTGAATGGCCCGAATCATGGCCATTGCCTTGTTGATGGATTCCTGATGCTCCAGCTCGGGGACCGAGTCGGCAACGATGCCGGCGCCAGCCTGGACGTAGCCTTTGCCGCCGGTAGCCAGCATGGAGCGGATGGCTATGCAGGAGTCCAGATTGCCGGAGAAGTCGGCATAGAGAACGGCCCCGCCATAGGTTCCGCGCCGCGCCGGTTCCAGTTCCTCGATAATCTCCATGGCGCGCACCTTGGGAGCGCCCGAGAGCGTGCCCGCTGGGAAGCAGGCGCGCAGGGCATCGACGGCCGTGAGTTCTGGCTTGAGCCGGCCCTCAATGGAGCTGACGATGTGCATTACGTGCGAGTAGCGCTCGACGAACATGAGCTGGTCCACCTTGACGCTGCCGAATTCGCTCACCCGGCCTACGTCGTTGCGGCCCAGGTCCACCAGCATCACGTGCTCGGCGCGTTCCTTTTCGTCGTGGATCATCTCGTCTGCCAGGGCCTGGTCTTCCGTCTCGTTGGCGCCGCGGGGACGGGTTCCGGCAATGGGCCGGTACTCGATTTTGCCCTGATGCACGCGCACCAGAAGCTCCGGCGAAGAGCCAGCCAGTTCCACGATCTGCGGCACAATCGTGTGCATTTTTTTCTTTTTAGAGGCGTTTTTGGATTGCGCAGGCGAACCACCCAGCGGTCCTTCCGGGGCAAAGCGCAGGAAGTACATATAGGGGCTGGGGTTGACGGTGCGCAGGGCGCGATAGATCTGGAAACTGTCGGCCTCCGGCTCCACATCAAAGCGCTGCGAGAGGACAGCCTGGAAGATGTCGCCGGCGGCAATGTATTCCTTGGTGCGGGCGACGGCAGCCAGGAAGTCCTTCTTGGCCGTGCGGTGGTTCACCTTGAGCTTGCCTGAATTCTGCTTTGCTTTTAGTTTTGGAAGCGGCTGGGCAAGGCGCTTCTCCAGCCTGGCCAGCCGATCGACGGCCTTGTCATAGGCATCCGCCGGCTTACCGCGCGTTACGTCTGCCGTGACCACCAGCCAGATTTCTTTACGGACGTGGTCGAAGGCGAGCACTTCGTCAAAGAACAGCAGGCAAGCGTCGGGAACTCCCAACTCGTCCCGGGTAAGATCGGGTAGATTTTCAATCTGGCGCACCGCATCGTAAGCGAAAAAGCCTACCGCGCCGGCGGTAAAGGGAGGCAGACCGGGCAGGCGGGCAGGCTTGTGTCCGGCCAGCGCGCGGCGCAGTACTGCAAAGATGTCGTCTTCAATCTGGACGACTTTTCTGCCTTCGGTGATGGTGATCTCGCGTCCGCGAGCCACGATCCGCTTGAACGGGGCAAGGCCGATGAAGGTGTAGCGGCCCACCTGCTCGCCGTTCTCAACCGATTCGAGCAGAAAACACTCCTGCTCAGGCCAGGCTGCTCGCAGGAAGGCGCCTACCGGCGTTTCCAGGTCGGCGGTGAGGGTGCGGCAGACGGGGACAAGCGTGTGCTCTTTGGCGAGCGCAAGAAACTCTTTACGGCTGGGCTGGACGGAATAGGGAGAGTTCTTCACAGAAACCAGTGTAATTGCACGGGAGGTCAGGTTACAGCCATGCGGGTGTGAATCCTATCCGCTTGGAACTCCTGCGGTCTGCGCCGTCAGGCGTAATGCACAAGCCGGGAGCGGTAGGTTTCCAGCCAACTGACCATTTCTTTCACTGGAATGGGGCGGCTGAATAAGTATCCTTGCGCGCTGTCGCAGCCGTTTTCACGGAGGAGATCCATTTGTTCCTGTGTCTCCACGCCTTCCGCGATCACATGCATGCCCAGTTCATGGCCCATTTCAATGGTTTTCTGGACCATGATGCGGTCTCTATCGTTACTGTGCATGTCCATGACGAACGACTTGTCGATCTTCAATTCAGTGGCTGGAATGTTCTTGAGTTGTTGCATCATGGCATAGCCGGTGCCGAAATCGTCAATCGACAGCTTCACCTGTTTCATCCGCAGCCTGGTCAAGATGTCCAATGTGTTTGACAGTTCCTTGATTAAGCCGCTCTCTGTGATCTCAATCGTGAGGTTGGAGGGTGCAACGTTATATTTTTCGGCGAGAGCTACAAAGACATCGGGGAACTTGAGATCGTGCAGGGAATACACTGACTCATTCAACGACAGCATGGGCACATGCCCGTCGCTATCGGCAAACTGCTCCACTTCACTCATTCCGAGGTTCACGACGGCCCAGCCCAATGCGTCTATGAGGCCGAGTTCCTCCATACGGCCGATGAAATTGTCGGGGAAGATCAGACCACGGTCAGGATGCTGCCAGCGGACCAGTGCCTCAAGGCCGATGACGCGGCCAGTCACAATTTCGATCTGCGGCTGATAGTGAAGGACAAGTTCATTGCGCTCGAGCGCGCGCTGCAACTCCTCTCTCTGAATGACGATATTTGGGGTATGCCTGACGGTTGTCTCCGCTTTGGGCTCTGCCTGTTTTTGAAGTACCTGTTCCAGTTCAGCCAGCCGGAAGGGCTTTTGAAGGTGGCCCACGATGGATAGACCGAGGGCCTGCGCCAGTTGCCCGGCCGACTCCATGGTGCGCTTGCCGACGCCGCTCATGAGGACAATGCCAGCCTTGCACTTCTGCTCGCTGAGCAGCCGCAACAGTTCAACGCCATCCATCTCCGGCATCATCAGATCGAGAAGAATGAGAGTAGTATCGGGCGCGAGTGTTTCCAGGAATATTTTTGCGTCCGTCGTCGCGGTGCATTGCAAACCCATTGCCTGAGCGGCGTCGGATACGAATTCGCCTACGTCGATTTCATCGTCAATGACCAGGATTCTTTGCATAGTTTTCATCTTTTCCCCGCTTGCCGCGGTATGATCCGCCGGCATGCGCCGACCGAATCGGCAGGCATTTCATATTCCAGGTTCGGCATAAGCGGATTCCATGACGCGGTATACGATTTCGGCGAATTCGGCACGTTGATAAGGCTTGTGCAGCAGGGGACCGTCAGCCAGTGGCATGCTCTTCTCGGCCAGCGCTTCGGCAGGAAATCCGGAAGAGTAAATGATTTTGAGATCCGGGCGCAGAGCCAACGCCTTTTGCACAAGTTCCACTCCATTCATGCCGCCGGGCATGACGATATCCGTCACCATCAGGTCAATCTCCCTGTGCTGCGCTATCATCTCCAGCGCACTGGCGCCATCTATTGCCTCCAAAGCCGCAAATCCCATCTCGGCGAGATAGGCGAGGGCTACTTCAATAAGGTCCTCCTCGTCGTCCACAACCAGCACCGTACCTCCCAACTTGGAGTTGAGAGGCTTCTGTACATCTGCAGAGACAGAGTGCAGAAGATCGTTTACAAGAGGCAGATAAAACGACACCGTAGTGCCGTGCCCAAGTTCACTGTAGACGTGCACGGTGCCGCCGGACTGCTTTACGAAGCCGTATACCATGGCGAGTCCCAGGCCTGTGCCCTTGTTGCGCGGCTTGGTGGTAAAGAATGGCTCGAAGGCGCGCTCCAGGGTTTCTTTCGACATGCCGGTTCCAGTATCCGTCACCGACACGCAGACATAACGGCCTGTTTTCAAATCGCTCGCATGAACTGCGGGATGGCTATCGTCGAGATTTTGCACGTGAGAGGAGATGATGATGGAGCCGCCTTTGGGCATGGCATCCCGCGCGTTGACCACCAGATTGAGGAGCGCACTCTCCAGTCCGGCTGGGTCGACGAACAACGGCGGCACAGATTCATCGATATGGGTGGTGATCTTGATTTCGGCGCCAAGCGCACGCGCTGCGAGTTCGATTGTGTTTTGAATTGAATCTACCAGCAACACAACTGACGGTTTCAACTCCTCATTGCTGGAGAAAACCAGCAGACGCCTAGTGATGTCCGCGCCGCGCATTGCCGCCTTCTGCGCAGTCTGCACGCGTTTAACGGCCGCTGGGTTATCGGCGACCAGGCGGTCCAGCAAATCCAGATTCCCAATGATGACGCCGAGCAGATTGTTGAAATCGTGAGCGATGCCGCCCGTTAACTGGCCGATCGCTTCCATCTTCTGGCTTTGGTGCAACTGGCGCGCCAGTTGCTTTCTTTCGCTGATATCGCGAATAGCCGCCGTCACGAGGATGCCTTCGGGGCTCTCCAAAGGGCTGAGCATGATCTCGATGGGAAACAAGGTTCCATCCTTGCGCCGCCCGAGCAACTCAATCCCCGTGCCAATCTGCTGCGCCAGAGCCTCCGCGTTGGTGCGTAGCGCGTCGGCGATCAACCGCTCGGCAAAGCCCTCGGGAATAATGCTCTTTACCTTCTGGCCCAGAAGTTCATCGCGGTGGTAGCCGAATTGTGTCTCTGCCCTGGCGTTCAACAGGATTATGTCCCCGGTCTGGTTCACCACCACCATTCCACCCGGAGCCGCTTCCAACAGTCCTCGATACCTGCCCTCCATCTGGACCAGATGCTTCTCCGCATCCTTGCGCACGGTGATATCACGGAGCGCTGCTGTTACCAGAATTCCCTCGGGACTTTCCAGCGGACTGAGCATGATCTCGATGGGGAATTCGCTCCCGTCCTTGCGCCGCCCGATGAGCTCAATCCCTGTGCCGATTTGCTGCGCCAGCGCCTCGGCCGCAGTCCGTGTTCCATCGGCGATGAGCCGTTCTGCAAAGCCTTTGGGGATGATGTTCGTTACCTTCTGGCCCAAGAGTTCATCGCGGCGGTATCCGAACCGTTTCTCGGCCTGTGCATTCAGCAGGACGATCTCTCCAATTTGATTTACCACCACCATTCCATCCGGAGCGGCCTCCAGTAGCCCGCGGTACCGGCCCTCCATCTGCGCCAGATGCTTTTCAATATCCTTGCGGACTGTGATGTCCCGGATTGCCGCTGTGATCAGGATTCCCTCGGGGCTTTCCAGCGGGCTCAGCATGATATCGATGGGAAACTCGCTTCCATCCTTGCGCCGCCCGTTGAGCTCAATTCCGGTTCCGATCTGTTGCGCCAGCGCTTCGGCCGCGGTCCGGGTTCCATCGGCGATCAGCCGTTCCGCAAGGCCCTTGGGAATGATGCTCTTTACCTTCTGACCTAAGAGTTCATCGCGGCGGTATCCGAATTGTGTCTCCGCACGGGCGTTTAACAAAACAATTTCTCCGCCCTGGTTGACTACCACCATTCCATCCGGAGCCGCCTCCATCAGTCCCCGGTACCTGGCTTCCATCTGCGCCAGATGCTCATCGGCATCCTTGCGTACAGTGATATTGCGGATGGCGGCCGTCACCAGGATTCCCTCGGTGCTCTCCAGTGGGCTGAGCATAATCTCGATGGGAAACTCGCTGCCATCTTTCCGCCGTCCGATGAGTTCTATGCCGGTTCCGATCTGCTGCGCCAGAGCCTCAGCCGCGGTGCGGGTTCCATCGGCAATCAACCGCTCCGCAAAGCCTTTGGGGATGATGTTGGTTACCTTCTGGCCCAGGAGTTCATCGCGGCGGTATCCGAACTGCTTCTCGGCCTGGGCATTCAGCAGGACGATCTCACCATCCTGATTCACTACCACCATTCCATCCGGCGCCGCTTCAAGCAGTCCGCGATACCTTGCCTCAGACTCCCTGTGCTCGGTCAGGTCGCGGCAGATCTCAGAGAATCCGCGCAAGTTTCCTGATGGATCGCGTAGAGCGATGAAGGTGACGCCGGCCAGGAATTGAGTACCGTTTTTGCGAATGTTCATGCCGTACTCTTCGTGGCGGCCGTTCGCAGCAGCCAGCCGGAGTATCTCTTCCGGCCTGCCCCGCTTGACATCTTCCGGAAGAAAGAAGCGGGCGAAGTTGTGGCCGATAATCTGTTCGGCGGTGTACCCCTTCATGTGTTCCGCGCTGGCGCTCCAACTGACCACCGTGCCCCGCGGGTCCAGCATGAAGATGGCGTAGTCCTGCACTCCGTCCAGAAGCATGCGATACTTCTCTTCGCTTTGCTGGAGCGCTTCCTCGGCCGCAGAGCGTTTGGAACTGTCGTTTACCGCGGTCCAGGCCGCCAGTCCGGCGACCAGAATCCCCATCAGGGTTCCGAAGATCAGAATCACCTTGGTCTGGTTCCGCTCATGATCGGTTGTAGCGATGCGCTGCGCCAGCAATTGCTGTTCTTCGCCCTGCATCTTATCCACGACTGCTTGGAACTCGAACTTGATCTGCTCATCCCCGCCGCTTCCAATGGCAAGCACGGTTGCCGCCAGGTCTTCGTTCCGGCGCAGTCCGATGATCATATCGGCTTGCTGGATTCTCTCGGTTGCAAGGGTTTCGACGGTGGGGAAGTGGATTTGCTGTGCAGGGTTATCCGCGGTGAGGGCGCGAAGGATCGCCTCGTCCTGGTTGGCCCTCAATACGCTCGCCCGATAGGAATCAAGGATGGCTTCATTGCCTGTCAGGACGAATCCTCGGCTGCTGGACTCGATACTCTCCATGGCCAGGGCCAGGTCCTGAATATTCTCGATGACTATATGGGTATGGCGCACCCACTGACTGCTCTCGTCGGAGAGGAGCATCATGCGATAGGAGAGCCCCCCCATCAGCAACAGGGTTAGCATGGCAAACCCAAACGCGAGCCGTACCTTTGCATTCAAGAAGGACTTCATCTTTGTTTCACCCGATCCTTGTTAGGGCTGGTATTTCAGTATTCCCAATGTGAACAGTCCGTAACGCGCAGTTTGAGCTTGGGAACGCCAAGCCCAAGTGCAACTGCTACAGCACGGTACAAGAGCACCACATTGTCTGGAGATGGGTCTGTGCCCTTTTGCTCAACCGTGCCGGGCAGGATGCGGAAGTACACATGTTGAACCTTCAAGATCACGGTTTGAATGTGCGCTGCAATGTCGCGAAATCCGCTGAACATGGGGTTTCCAGCCGGTTTCCGTGGTATCGGCCCGGTCCCATGTTCAATGTTCAAACTATTTTGGGCGATTTATGGGTTCAGGACCGATACTGGAAAGGGCCTGCCAGCCTGGGAGGAGGTTCACAGTCAGGTACCGAGAGGCTTGACTCGTCCCGGCGCGTAGCCTAGACTCACTGGGTTTGGGCTTGCGGAGGATTGATCAAGTGTTAACCTTCCGGTGGGCAGGAACAGATCGAGGGCCGGGAGCGGAATGCACCGGCGAGACGCATGAGAACATTGCCGCGACCATCGTTTGCAGGTCTGAACTGGCGGATGGGTTTCTTCCCCCGGTCCATAGCATGACGGCAGGCAATCAGGATTGGAGAAACGTATGCCAACGAGTAACGCGAAGGTAACTTTAGACCAGGAGATCAACCCCTGGGAGGCGCAAAGCGCGCGGTTCGATTTTGCGGCACGGAAGCTCAACCTGGATGAGGGCCTGTGGAAGGTGCTGCGCTCTCCCGCGCGCGAGATCATCGTACATTTTCCGGTAAGCATGGATGATGGCCGGATTGAGATGTTTACCGGATTCCGAGTTCAGCACAATATTGCCCGCGGTCCCGGCAAGGGCGGAGTCCGCTACGCGCCGGAGGTAACTCTGGACGAAGTGCGGGCGCTGGCCAGTTGGATGACCTGGAAGTGCGCGGTGGTGAATATCCCCTTTGGAGGCGCCAAGGGAGGCGTGATCTGCGACCCCAAGAGTATGAGCAAGGGCGAATTGGAGCGCATGACCCGCCGTTACACATCGGAGATCATCGACTTCATTGGACCGGAGAAGGACGTTCTGGCGCCGGATGTGAACACCAACGAGCAGACCATGGCCTGGATCATGGACACCTATTCGATGCACATGGGGCATACGGTGACCAGCGTGGTGACCGGCAAGCCGCTGAATATCGGCGGTTCGCGCGGGCGCCTGGAGGCTACAGGGCGCGGCGTCATGGTGGAATGCGACGAGAGTCTGCGCTATCTGAATATGACCATCGAAGGCTGTCGCGTCGTGATTCAAGGATTCGGCAATGTAGGCTCGAACGCCGCCCGGCTGATGAAGGAGCACGGGTACAAGATCGTGGGCATTGCGGAGAAGGATGGCGGCCTCTACAACTCGAACGGAATCGACATTCACCAACTGATCGAGTACAAGTATCGCAACGGCACGACATTGGGATTCCGCGGGGCCGAGGCCACGCCCAGCGAAGAACTGCTGGTTTCAGACTGCGAGATACTCATTCCCGCGGCGACCGAGAACGTGATTACCAGCCGGAATGCCGACAAGATCAAGGCACGGATCGTCGTCGAGGGCGCGAATGGTCCCACTACTGCGGTTGCCGATGACATACTGGCAGAGAAACGCATCTTCATAGTGCCGGATATCCTGGCCAACTCCGGAGGCGTTACCGCCAGCTACTTCGAGTGGGTTCAGGACCGGCAAGGCTACTTCTGGAAGGAAGCCATCGTCAACGAACAACTGGAAACCATTCTGCGCGACAGCTTTGACGATGTAGTGCGCTATGCTGAGGCCCACAATGTGAACAACCGCATCGCTGCATATATGCTGGCTATCGACCGAGTGGCCTATACCATCAAGCAGCGCGGCATCTACGCATAACATCTACGCGAGCATTCAATACAAGGGCAGGATGGGCTACAAGCCTGTTCCGCCCTTGTTTTTGGCAGCCATGTTGGGCCAGCCATAAATAAATGAGGCCCCGTCTTGCGGCGGGGCCTCGGGCTATACAGAGTTTGCTTACTGCTGCATCATCATCATACTGGCATCGGAGGCGCCGTTTTCAAGACAAATGGACTTCGTTGCACTGATGAGCACGCAACTCAATCCCTTGTTACCGCTTCCGATCAAGAAGCCTCCATAAGTGATGGAATCCCAGCTGTAGTTCATGCTCAAGCTTTGATCCCAAGAGAAGTCTCCCTGTCCTGCTGACGAGGCAGCGCCTGTGATATTGCCATTGCCGTCGAGGGCAAGTTCACCAGCGACATCATTATCGCTTACATCCAACGGCGGCAATTTACCCAGCATGTAAGTGCCGGCTAAAGACGAACTGCTGAAGCTTCCAGATTGAGCCTCCAACCAGCCCGTCTGCAGGTAACCACTGTTAGTGAAATCCACCGAGAAGGCCGAGTCGCTGTTGAAGAAATACAGATACGACCATTCGTTGTTGCCCACAGAGAGTGAGGCGCGGCCTGGATTTGACGAGTCAAATGTGACGGGAATCGAGACTCCGACATTGCTGCTGTCGTTGTATGTTCCCTCGTTGTCTGTGTAAGTCTGGTTCATGGTTAGAGTGCCAGCATTGGTCCCGGTGCTAGCATCGCTAAATTGACCGATCGTTGATTTGTAGCCCGATATGCTGCTGCTCCCGCTGTTGTAGAAATACGCCTGACCGTAAAAGACAGACGGACCGTTCAGCAGGGCCGACGCTGCATCTGAACTCTGTATTTGTGTGCGCATGTCGCCGGACAGCAAGCCGGTATCCCCGGCAGTTTGAAGCATGAACATGCGATAGGCGTCGATGATATAGACAATGAAAGTTATCCCGGCAGTTTGGCCGGTTGGAATCATGGTCAGCGTGACGCGCCCATTGCCATCAGGCGCGCCGTAGGTGCCACTTCCCAGTGTTCCGCCGTCGTCGGCTGTCTCATCCAGGCGCATGCCGTCCAAGATTCCGCCGGTGACGGTTCCCCCTGAACTGTTTCCAGTGGAGACGGTGAATTGGCCCGCATAGGCTTTCGGAGTGCCACTGCTGTTCTCGCCCTGCATGCCCATGGCAAAACTCTGGCCGCTGATGGTGCTAACGGTAAAGGCAGCAGGCGAAGCGAGGAAGCAATTGGCCGTTCCATGCATGCCTGAGGCGGATGTCCCAACATCGTCGGTTTCGATCATGCGGAACTGCTGCGCCGGCGTTGCTGCATTGGACAGAGCAATTGCATACTGCTGTGCAACCGATCCAGAACCGCCTGAGGTGACGGTACTGTTAACGCTCATTATCCCGTTGTTGTCAGAGCCGATGCTGTAGCTGCCAGACACTGTGCCAGACATCTCCGTAGTGAAGATGCGTCCATTCATATCCCATACGCCGTTGGTCAAATTGCCATTGCCATCAGCCTGGAAGTTGCTAAGTGACGTCCAGCGTGCGCCTGTTCTGTCGTTAAATCCGTCAAACTTGCAAGTATAGGTACCGCTAAGGGAGCCGTTGTTTGCCCCATTCGGTCCGTTGACGACATTGATGTAGTAGGTAACCGGTGTGGCGGTGTCACTCATACTGTCGGTCACCGAGACAGTAAGCGAGATCAATTGAGCCGCACTTGGTGTGCCGCTGAAGGTTAGCCTGTTGCCACTACTGCTGACACTCAGTCCGTCCGTCAGATTGAGGGTTGAAGGACTGGCAGGAACTGACTGGGCTGTGGCTGAGCCTACGGCCACCGAAAATGCATAGCCTGTTCCGCTGCCGCCGGATGCGTTGAGCGACTGCGAGAAGGGCAGGTTGACCAGAGCAGAAGTTGTGGCCGATGCCGGCAGGGATATCGCCGCTGCACCGATATTGATGGTGTAGGTGACCGGCCCAACCACCGTGCCAGTATGATCCCTTACATATGCCTGGAAGGAGACTTGTCCCGTTGAATTGGGCGTTCCAGTAATGTTCAACGAACCATAGGCATTGGTGACTGTCAGGCCATTTGACAGCGGAATGTAGTTGCAGCCGAAACAGTTTGTCCCGTTGACTGCATAGTAGTAAGGGGCGTAGCCGCCGGATGCATTGATGCTTCCGGAATAACTTTGGCCAATGGTTGCAGAACCCAGGGTATTGGGGTTTGCAGCAGGCAGAGACAAAGGCTGGTAGCCGGATATGTAGTCAACCAGCGATTCAGCCCAGTTGCCGTTCGCGTCAATATCTTCAACCGCCCAGTAGTAAACCTGCCCATTGGTCAGGTTGGAAACCGAAGGTTTGCTTCCGCTTCCCGTAGGATCTGTGCCCCAGGTGAGCGAAGTGACGGAGCTTGGGAAGCCGTTGTAGTATCCCTGGTTGATGGGGATTGCCCAGACTGTGTTGTTGTAAGCATCCCACACAGAGAACTGGTAGACATAACTGCTGGCGTTAGCAGGATCAGTCCAGGAGAATGTGGGAGTCGTGTTCGCGCCATTTCCAAAAGGAGAAAGATTTGTGGGCGGGGGCAATACGGCGCTGACTACAACGGTCTTGGTCTCCGCGGTGCCATCGCTGTACTTGACCCGGAGGCCATAGCTGTCGCCAACATTTGGTGTGGCATTGTTGAAATTGGAAGTGAAGCTGAACGGAGTGCTGCCGCAGTTCTGGCACAAGGCGATGTCTTCAGGTTCAGGACCAATATGTGGGCCTGAAGTCAGCGCAACAGCGACTGGCAGCTTGTTCACCTGGTTCACATTGAATTGCAGATAGTAACCATGATAGGAACCGTATTCAACAGTCTGGTAGAAGTTGCCTGTAAACAGCGTAGCCGTGCTGCTGTCGCTGGGAAGTACCAGGTTTTCTGTAGCGTTGCCGGTTATGGCTAACGAAGCCATGTTGTTCCCGTTGGTATTGGATATGTCACCCGGATCGACCATGCCGTCGTTATTCTGGTCGATGATCCCATAGAAGAAGTAATTTGATCCGGTAGGAACCTGGACCGTGTACTGTTGCGGGCTTACCGGGTTTGCAATGGTCGTACCATAGATGTCGCCGGTGTTCTGGTCGAAGAAGCCCACGTAGAGAGGCCCGGTGGGCGTGTCGGTAAAGGTGACTGTTCCGGAGACAGTATTGGCGTCTGGAGGCGGGCCAATGGTCACGGGACCTACGACGTTGGACCACCCGCTAGTCGCGCTACCCGCTACTCCCTGGGTGCGGAAGAAGTACACGCTTTTGTCCGCAAGCCCAGACACAATCCAGACGTTGTTGTTTGTGCCGGCCGCGGTAAAGCTATGGCTTCCGGCGATTGAGTCGAATGACTGGCTAGTGCTCCATTCAAGGGTGTACGAGTTTGCCTGTTCGACGCCATTGTTCTGAATTGCGCTGAAATTGACAGTGACACCACCGTCGAATCCGCTTACTCCTTGCAGGCTCGGCGGTGAGTTCAGATTTGCTGCCGCGTTGGGATCGGCCAGCGTGATGGAGACACCGTTCAGCGGCGAGCCGCTGACGGTCACGTTCGAAATGCTGCCTGTGGGATTCGAGGCATTCTGGGCGCCATAGCCGAGGTTGTCCATCCAGGCCTGCAAGTTGTAGCTTCCGGACCGCACGCCGCGAATGGTGAAATTCCCAGGACCATGAATGGCGATGCCGGGCGTGGGCTCGTTGCATCCGTTGCCGTTGCAATTGTTTGTGCTGTTGAGCACCAGGTAGATCCAGCCGTTGTTCGCGCCGGAGTAACTCACCGTGCCGGAAACAGTGTAGGGCACCATCGCCGGGTTGATGATGGCGAGGGTGTAGGTCTGGCTGGCGGTGTTGTTGGCGCTGTCTGTCACGCTGACGTTAAGCGTAAGCGAGGTAGCTGCATTGGGTGTTCCGCTGATGTTCAGGGTTGTGCCGCTGGAACTGGCGTACAGGTTGTCCGATAAGAACAAGGGCGTACCGGTGATAACAGTATTGCCGTTTACCTTAAAGACATAGCCCGTTCCACTACCGCCCGAAGCGGAGATGGCGTTGGAGTTGTAGCTTTGGTTGATGGAGCCCTGCGGCAGCGATACGTTGGACAGAGTCAAAGGCGTCGTTGGATTGACGACATTGATGTAGTAGGTAACAGGAGTGGCAGTGTCGTTTGCACTATCGGTCACCGAGACTGTGATGCCGAGATAGTTGGTCGCGACAGGTGTACCGCTGAAGGTGAGCTGGTTGCCGTTGCTGCTGACAAACAGGTTGTCGGAAATGCTGAGTGTGGACGGGCTGGTGGGAACAGTCTGGGGCGATCCGGACCCGAGGGTCACGGTGAATACATAGCCCGATCCGCTGCCTCCCGTTGCGCTGAGCGACTGTGAGAAAGGTATGCTGACCGTCGCGTTGGCGGTGCCCAATGCAGGCAGAGACAGAGGAATCTGAGCTGTTGTAAAGCTCATCTGCGCGGTTGCCTGATTGCCGTTGCCGTCTGTGGTCTGAATCGACCAGTAGTAGGTCGAGTTGGAACTCAAGCTGGTTACGGTAGGAGTGCTTCTTCCGCCGGTTGGATCGACGCCCCAGGCGATGGACGGAGCGATGCCGCTGGAGAAGCCGTTCGAGTGGGAGTGCTGCGCGGGTATTGACCAGATGGTGTTGTTGCTCGAGTCACGCAACTGGAACTGATAGTTGTAGTTGCTTGCGTTTGTGGGATAAGTCCAGCTAAATGTGGGCGTTGCATCCACGCTGCTCGAGTTCCAAGCGGGCGTAAGGCCAGTGGCATAGGCGCTCAGTACGGCAGTTGGCGAAGCGGTAATGGGATTGGGGGTAGAATTCCTCGTCGAGTTTGAGGTTCCATCGGTGTAAGTAACGTTGAAGGTGAACACGTCGCTGGTACTGGGCATGCCACCATTTGTGCTGGGATAGTAGTCCCACTCGTCAAAGTTGCCTCTGAACGCGCCTGTAGCAATATTTGCGCCAGGAATGGTCAGGTAGCTGGGGCCCGAGTACAGTCCAACAGTTGCCGGCTGCTTGTAGAGACCCATGACACGGAGGTTGACGTTGTAGTTGGTGTTGGTATTGCCGCTCAGGTCCGTTTGCTGCGTGCTTTGTGTCCTCACCACAGCTATGCTGTTGCCGGTGGGCAGAGCCAGGTTTCCAAGATTATTCGTGCCGCTGGTGATGATGGTGGTTTGTGAGAGTTGTTCATTTACATTGCCGATGGTTCCGGGAACCATCAAGCCTTGATTCTTCTGGTCAACAACCCCGAAGTTGTAGTAATTGCTTCCGGTGGGAACGTAGAGCGAGTACGAGACTCCACTTACCGGCGGGTTTGCTGTGCTACCAACCACCGTGGTATAGACATTGCCCGTGGTCTGGTCGTAGAAGCCCACATAGAGTGGCCCGGTCGCAGTTTGGCTAAATGAGACCGTGCCCTGGACCAGGTTTCCACTGGTAGGATCAGCGATGGTGTAGGCGCTGGAAGTGGAGGCGGAATAGTTACCGACAGTGCCGGAAGCGCAACTGCCGATCACGCCCGCCGCGCGGAAGTAGTATGGACCGGTACCTGAGATTCCGCTGATAATCCAGGGTTGCTGCGCGCCGGTTGCCGGGAAGCACTGGCTTCCGGCGACAGGGCTGAAGGAATTATTGAGACTCCACTGCACGATGTAGGAGTTGGGAATCTCAATGCCGTTGTTTGTGATTGGGTCGTAGGTGACAACTGCGCCTCCACTGAACACACCGAATCCGCTGCTTGGAGCCCAGGTAGGCGTAGCCGAGCCGAGGGTCACGCCCACAGGATCAGCGAGTGTGACGTTAGCCCCGGTTACAGGTCCGTTGACTGTTATCGCCGAGCCGCTGATGCCGGTCGGATTGGATGCGTTTTCACCACCATAGCCACCCATTACCTCTCCGGAGGCAGCGTCGGTGCTGGTGTTGTCCATGAATGCTTGCAAGGTGTAAGTGCCAGGCGGCACATTGTGAATGGTGTAAGACCCAGGAGCGGAGATAGCCGTGCCTGGATTGCCGTCGCAGCCGGTGCAGTTGGTGTTAACCAGCTCAAGGTAGACCCAGCCAGTCTTTGAGCCACTGTAATTGACAGTTCCGGACACTGTGAAGTTTGTGGGCGGACTGATAACGACAATACTATAGGTTTGGCTGGCGGTGTTGCTGGCGCTGTCTGTCACGGTAACGTTGAGCGTTAGCGTGGCGCCGGTAGTGGGTGTTCCGCTGATGTTCAGGGTTGAGCCGCTGGAATTGGCATAGAGGCTATCCGCCAGGAACATAGGCGTGCCGGAGGTAACGGTGTTTCCGTTCACCGTGAAGACATAGCCGGAACCGCTACCGCCCGATGCGGAGATGGCATTGGTGTTGTAGCTTTGGTTGATAGCGCCCTGCGGCAGCGATACGTTGGGAAGAGTCAAAGGCGTCGTTGGATTGACGACATTGATGTAGTAGGTCACCGGAGTGGCAGTGTCGTTTGCACTATCGGTCACCGAGACAGTGATGCCGAGATAGTTAGTCGCAACAGGTGTGCCGCCGAAGATCAGTTGGCTGCCATTGCTGGTAACACTCAGACCGTCGGTAATACTCATTGTAGTCGGACTGCTGGGTACAGTCTGGGCTGAACCGGAACCGATAGCCACTGAGAATATATAGCCTGTTCCGCTGCCGCCCGATACGTTGAGAGACTGCAAGAAGGGTACACCGACCGTTGCGGTGGCGGTGCCCAATGCAGGCAGCGTCAGAGGAATCTGAGCTGTAGTGAAGCTCACCTGCGCGGTTGCCTCATTGCTGTTGCCGTCTGTGGTCTGAATCGACCAGTAGTAAGTGGAGTTAGAGTTCAGGCTAGTTACCGTAGGAGTGTTCCCTCCGCCGGTTGGATCGACACCCCAGGTGATGGACGGCGCGATGCCGCTGGAGAAGCCATACGAATGGGAGTGCTGCGCGGGTATTGACCAGATGGTGTTGTTGTTCGAGTCACGCAACTGGAACTGATAGTTGTAGTTGCTTGCGTTTGTGGGATAAGTCCAGGTAAAGGTGGGCGTTGTACTGACGCTGCTCGAGTTCCATGCGGGCGTAAGGCCGGTGGCATAGGCACTGAGTACGGCAGTGGGTGAAGCGGATATGGGATTGGCCGGAGTGTTTTCTGTCGAGTCTGAAGTGCCGTCGGTGTAAGTGACGTTGAAGGTAAACACGTCACTGGTGCTGGGCATGGTTCCACTTGTGCCAGGATTGGCATCCCACTCGTCATAGTTGCCATTGAATTCGCCCGTGGCGATATCGAAGTGGCCGGGAGTCAGATAACTGGGGCTCGACTGAAGCAGGACAGACGCCGGCTGTTTGTAGAGACCCATGACACGAAGGTTGACGTTGTAGTTGGTGTTGGTATTGCCGGTCAGGTCCGTCTGCTGATTGCTCTGCGTCCTTACCACGGCTATGCTGTTACCGCTGGGCAGAGCCAGATTTCCAACATTATTTGTGCCGCTGGTGATGATGGTAACCTGCGAGATTTGCTCGTTCACATTGGAGATGGTGCCCGGAACCATCAGGCCTTGATTCTTCTGGTCAATGACACCAAAGTTCACGTAATTTCCGCCGGTGGGAACGTAGAGCGAGTACGATACACCACTTACCGGCGGGTTTGCGGTGCTGCCAACAACTGTGAGATAGACATTACTAGTGTTCTGGTCGTAGAAGCCCACGTACAGCGGCCCGGTTGCAGTTTGGCTAAAGGAGACCGTGCCCTGGACCAGGTTTCCAGCGGAAGGATCGGCGATGGTGTAGGCGCTGGAAGTAGCCGCTGACCAGGTTCCGACAGATCCGGAAGAGCAACTGCCGATGACTCCAGCAGCACGGAAGTAGTAGGGGCCGGTGCCTGATATTCCGCTGATAATCCAGGGTTGCTGCGATCCGGTTGCCGGGAAGCACTGGTTACCGGCGACAGGGGTGAAGGAATTATTGAGGCTCCACTGCACGATGTAGGAGTTGGGAATCTCAATGTTGTTGCTGTTTGTGATTGGGTCGTAGGAGACAAGTGCGCCTCCACTAAATACGCCGAACCCATTGCTGGGATCCCATGTGGGCGTTGTTGTACCGAGAGACTGCGTAGTTGTACTGAGGGTGACAACAGCACCGGTCACAGGTCCGCTGGCAACCACTACGCTTTCGCCGATGACGTCCGTCGGGTTGGACGCGTTTTGGCCGCCATAGCCGCCCATTACTTCTCCGGTCGTAGCGTCCGTGCTGGTGTTGTCCATCCAGGCCTTTAAGGTGTACGTGCCAGCAGGCACGCCATCGATGGTGTAGGCCATTCCGGGGCTGGCGAGGGAGCCAGGGGTGGATGCATTGATGGCTGTACCGTAGTTGCCGTCGCAATTGTTGCAGTTGGAGGGGACCAGTTCCAGGTAGACCCATCCGGTCAAAGATCCGCCATACATGACCGAGCCGGAAACTGTATAGCCGGCGGCCGGGTTGATGATGGTAATGCTATAGGTCTGGCTGGTGGACTCGTTGATGCTGTCCGTTACGGTCACGTTGAGAGGAAGCGTGATGGCCGCGGTAGGCGTTCCGCTGATGCTCAGCGTGGCGTCACTGGAATTCGCGTACAGGCCATCCGCCAATAACATAGGCGTGCCGGAGGTAACGGTGTTGCCGTTCACCGTGAAGACATAGCCGGAACCACTTCCGCCGGAGGCGTAGATGGCGCCGTTAGTGTTGTAGCTTTGGTTGATGGTGCCCTGAGGCAGTGCTGCGTCACTCGCGCTCGGCAGAGTCAAGGGCGAAGCAGGATTGACGACGATGCTCTGTTGCACCGTAGCCGCAGCCGTGTAGTCGGTGTTTCCTGCCTGATCGGCGTTGATCACGATTGTGCCAACACCGTTGATATTTACCGAGTTGCCGTTGATCGATCCGGGACCGGAGAAAACGGAGAAGACGATTGGATTGCCTGACGCGCCGCCTGTTGCATAGAGCGGGACGGAACCTACCCCGTAGGTTACCGGCGAAGTGGGTGGCATAAAGCTGATCGTCTGCGTAATTTGATTGACTACGACGCTCTGTTGCACCGTAGCTGCCGCTGCGTAGTCGGCGTTGCCCGCTTGATCCGCGTTGATCAAGATCGTACCCGCGCCGTTCACATACAACAAGTTGCCGTAGATGTTACCCGGCCCTGAGGCCACGCTGAAAGTGACCGGATTGCCTGAGGCTCCGCCGGTTGCGCTTAGCGGGATTGGGCCAACGCCGTACGTTACAGGCGAGATTGGCGCAGTGAAGTTGATCGACTGCGAAGCCTGATTGACCGTGACGCTCTGTTGCACAGGTGGTGCAGCCGTATAGACGGCATTGCCTGCCTGATCCGCTTCGATCACGATGGTTCCAACACCGGTCACAGTTACGCTGCTGCCGTTGATGGTTCCCGGTCCGGAAACGATGCTGAAGATGACGGGATTGCCCGAAGCTCCGCCGGATGCAATCAATGGGATCAATCCTGAGCCGTAAATTACCGGAGAGGTAGGCGCAGTGAAATTGATTGTCTGAGGTATCCATACCTGGGCAACGCCGGAAATCGTTGCGGTTCCAGTATTGCCGTCTGAATCCGACGCCGTTAGAGTTGCGCTGCGAATTCCCCCGGCGGATGGCGTGTAGGTGATCGTAGTCGGGTAGGCGGAGCCGCCCGATAATGTTGAAGCGCAGCTGTTCGTCACTGCTGCGCTGAATTCTGTTGTGGGAGTTCCACCTTCAGCGGCGGCAAAGTTAACCGTCTGGGGCGTATTGCAGTTGCCGTCATTCAGGATTGTGGTGACCGGGCTGAAGGTTGCCGAGTTCGTCACCACATTCCCCACATGGGTCGTGGGAACGGTCAGATTATTCACCGTGATCTTGCCAACATTGTCTGCGCCGGACACGTTGAATAACGTTCCAAAGGACGCCACATATGCATTGCCCTGGGTGTCGAGCGCTAGCAATTCAGAACCCTGTGTAGAAATTGAATACATGCTTGAAGCTACTGATGCCGCGGTGAGAGTTCCGCCATTGTTCGGGAAAGCAAAGACTCCATCGTACTGAGTTGCAAAGTACACAGTGCCCCTGGGATCTACGGCAACACCGTCTACCTGGTCGTCGTAGTTACTTGGATTCTGAGGCGTGAGGGTGTACAGAATCGTCGGCGCCACAGCGAATCCAGTAGTTACGCCAGCGTAGCCAGCGCCAGAACTTATCGGCAATTCCTTGAGATTTGAAAACACACTTTCGCTGGAGCCCGCGGAGTTGAGCGCAGAGTCCGTAAAGAACAGATTTCCCCAGGGATCGACAGCCAGCGAGCCAACATTGAGCTGCGTCGTTGTAAGCGATTGGGGTTCCTGGTAAACCATGATTGGACTGCCAGCGCCGCTGAGACACGATGTGCTGCACTCAAAGATGGCATCCGGAATCAAGTTGGCGTTCATCATACCGTAGAAGAGATCGCCCGCTGCATCGAAGGCCATCGACACGATTCCTGTATGATCGCCGTTCGTGGCGGAACTGAGGTAATTGATGGAAGCGCCGCTATCCCAGGCGAATCCGCACTCTGCGGTGTCGGAGCCAGTGCAGGGCGAGGGAGCTGAAAGTACGCCCATATCGCTGATGGTGGGCGCACTCACGGTGGAGTAAGCACCTGCGTTGTAGGGAACCTTCACGATAGCGTTCGTAGTGAGACCGGCAATGTAGAGATTGTTCTGGCTATCAATTGCGACAGGCCCGACGTTGTTGTATGCCCCAAGCACGGTGACAGCTGCGGTTTGCCCGTTGATGAGCAGCAGTTGATTGCCCCATTGGGTGGACATGAGGAGGTTACCGACAGAGTTGGCGGCAAAGCTGCTGCCGGCGGCATCTACGGCGGAGAGGGCCGATCCGGTTGGCAAGGCGGTGAGCCAGTTGACCTGGCTCATCATTATGTCCGCATTGGAAGGCACCGGCAAAATCACCGGCACAGTTGAAGCAGCCGAGCAGGACGCGTTGTCGCCTCCATACACGCCGTTGCAAGTCCAGGTCCAGGATCCGGAGTTCGTCACTGCCGTAGCAGTTCCGGCCGAGCACAAGTTCGCCGTCGGCATCGCGGAGAACGATTGTCCGTTTGCTGTTCCGCAAGCGCCGTTGACTGCGGCCGCCGTGCCAGTAGTAAAGGTGGATTGTATGCCTGAATTGTAGAGCGGATTCCCGGCGATGTCCGTGAGGTACCAGTTGTTGGGCGAGTAGACGATATCGTAGATCGTTCCCTCAGCCAGTGGCGCCGTGGGTGTGAGAGTCGCCGTTAAGTAATCTGGAGACAGCGTGATTGTGGCTGGGACCGGGGTACCCGTGTTGTGGGTCTGAAGATAAATGTGGTTCGAGTCGATGAGAACCGGATCCATCGCCTTGCTGAAGGTCACCGACAGCGTTGAAGGAATGCCGGAGAGGCTCGCTCCGTTGACTGGATTGGTGGATGTGATTACAGGATTAGTCCAGTCGTAATTCGAACCGGTGGTGAAGCTGCTGGTAACCGGGGTCATCGGATTACCGTTGTAATCCGTAACGCTGGTGATGTTGTAGGTGTAGGTTGTGTTCTGCTGCAAAGCGTAGGGTAGTTGCACCGTCACGATGGTGTTACCGTTCACCAGGGATGCGGTGATCGGGACCGTCGTCGTGGCGCCGCCTACTGCCGAAGCTGCTGTGAGGGCAATGTTGCCTAGCGAGTTTCCTGAGACAGGCTCATTGAATAGCAGTTCGAGGCTGGTACTGTTCCATGGTCCACTACTGGCGTTCAACGGCACGTTGGTCATTCCGTTGGGCGGGTTGGCCTGGAGCAATATTGGTCCCGCGCTGCTGGGGCCGCTACCGGTGGTGAAGCCGATCCCGGCGCCGTTCTGCTGGTTGCCGGTTAGATCGATCGCGCCCGTGCAGTAGTAATAGTACTGGGTGTTGGCGGTCAGAGCCGAGGTTGGAGTCATGGTAACCGACATCAGGTCCGAAGAGAAGGTGTAGTTCACCGGAACACGGGTATTGGTTACGTTGTTATAGACAAAAGTTCCCGAAGCAGTGATGCTGCTGGGATCCATCGGCTTGGAGTAGCGGCAGGTAAAGGATGCATTGGTGCCGACGCCGCTTTGCCACCCGGGGAAGTCGAGCGTTACATTGGCCGGCGTAAAGTCTGGTAGAGCTGCCGTGGTGAATGTGGAACTTGCCTGCGTGAAGGGATTGCCCGCGTAATCCAGAAGACCATTGGCGTTCACCGCAATTGAACTTGAAGGCGGCAGCGGGTTTTCCGGATAGAAGTTGGCACCGACAACATCATTATTGCTGTAGTTGTAGGACCAGGTTCCGGGTATTGTTATATTGCCGTTGTTCGCCGTCACCTGTACGTTGGCGGAGCTTACTGTGGTCACGTCCACCGGTTTCGAGAACTGAAGCCGGATGAAGGCATTGGTGCCTACGTTCAGCGAGCCGTTGGGCGGTCCGATCGAGACTGTGCCAGAGGTGGTGATTGGATCGCGCGCGGTGTTGAAGTAGGTTGCCCAGCAAGCGCTCTGAGCCGCAACGCCATTCGTGCCCTTGATGCCGCTGTTGGAGCAGACTGAGTAAGTCGAGGACGGGTTCAGCCACGAATTCGGCGTCAGTCGGACGACGTTAGGCATGGGCTGCGTGATGATGACTGGTGCACCTGTATTAAAGTACACATTGCTGTTCAGCGTAGTTCCGTCGAGTGGCTGGCTGTAGAGCAGGTCGATCTCGCCATTGGTGGGCATATTGCTGGAACCGCTGGCTGGGCTGACCGCTACGACAGCCGGTTGCGCCGTGGTTGGATCCACGAAGGCCTGGGTGTAGAAGTAGCCGCTGCTGGCATTGAATGGATTGCCATCTACATCCAGTACATTGACCGTGAAGAACCACTGCACAATGGCGCCGTTCAGGAACGGAACACTGGGCGTGAACTGCACTTCATAACCATTGGCGGCGGACTGCACGGTTCCGGCATAGACCTGGCCGTTCACTGTAACGGCGATGTTGCCCGGAAGAGTGGAAGCACTGACCTGGCGGTTGACATAGAGGGTCAGCAGTGTATCGGTTGCAATCCCGGTGGCATTGGTCTTGGGACTCGTGGTGGTTACGCTGCCGTTTCCAGAAGCTGGATTGGTTCCCGTAGTGAAGGTGCTGGTGAAATTGCTCGCCAGCATATTGCCTGACATGTCGGCAACTCCGCTGGTGGGCAGGCTGATGGTGTATTGGGTGCTGGTGTTCAGTGCTCCGGTGTTGAAGGTCAGGGTGCGGTTGTCTGCCGACATGGTGATGCTGCCGTTGACCTGCAGGCTTTGCCCTGCGAACAGCATTGCATTGTGGGTGTTTGACGCGCTTCCAGGATTGATCGACTTATTGAATGTGACGGAGACAGACACGTCGGGCCGAACATTCGTCGAGTTGCTTCCAGGATTGACCGAGATCACCTGCAAAGCCGTGGTGTCAGGTGTACCGGTAGTTACCGTGAAGGACAGCAACTGTTGCGAGTTGCCGTTCTGGAACTCTTCACCCAGCACATCTGTGAGCCCGCCTAACCCGGTAACGGTGATCGTCGCTCCGGCCGGATACGGACTGGATGGAGTGAAGGTGACTGAGTTACCGCTGACCGCATATGTCCCGGCCAGGCCATAAGAACTGTTCCCGCCGTTCAACACCGTCAGAGTATTACTGTTCACCGTCGCCGGATTCAGAATCTGGCTGAAGACGAGGATGATTGGCTGAGTTGCGGAAACGTTTGTCGCACCCGAAGTGATATTTGAACTAGTGAGAGTCAGCCCGCCGGAGGATGCGGCAACGCCGGTAATGAACGTGGTGCTGGAAGGCGCCACTGCGTTGCCGTTTGCATCAGTGAAACTGCCGACGTTTACGGTGTATGTGGTGCCCGTAGACAGTGGATTGGCAGGCGTGAAAGTAAGCGTCTGGTTGTTAGTCTGGCTCACAGTTCCTGCCACCGGGTTATTTCCCGGATCCAGAATCTGGATTGAGCTCTGCGTCCAACTGCTGGGATCCATGGGAGAGCTAACGGTGACTATGACCTTGGTGTCCAATGGAACGCCCGTAGTGCCATTCACCGGGCTCACGGTAACCGTGGGCCCCGTGGTGACGGCTCCATTGCCCGTCAGGAAGTAGAGATTGACATTATTGCCGTTGTTTCCATCCTCGTCCTGATAACCACAGCAGGCCTGCACATAGTAATTGGTATTGGGAAGCAGGGGAATCTGCGGCTGCAAGGTCACTGCGAGACCGTTCGCCGAAGGTGTAACGGTGAGCGGAATCCACTGGTTAGTGTCAACGAGGTACATGCGGAAGGTGCTGTTGGACACCGTGATGGGATTGAGTGGCTTGTTGAATACGAGCTTCGGAACCACATTGGTTCCGACCGTTGTGTTATTCGGCGGATCGGAGCTGACTAGTGTTGCTGCGGAGATATCGTAGGTTGCGCCTGTGGTAAAGCTGCTGGTCGCGGTGGCTACCTGGTTGCCGGCCGGATCCTTGACGCCCGCGACTGTTATTGAATACGTGGTGCCTGGCGTCAGAGGAACCTGCGGCATGAGTTGTACGACGGTGTTGCCGGCACTCAGCAGCGGTGAAGTCTGAACGCTGCTGCCGCCCGCCGACAACGTAACGCCGCTGAGGGTGTTGGGATCGATGGGCGCGGAGAATTGCGCTTCAACAAGCGCGTTGGTTCCCAGGCCGGTTGCCCCGCTTAGAGGATTGAAATGGATCACTGTGGGAGCAGTCGAGGCGCCTGTATAGTCGGCGTAGAAGGAGAGGAACACACCTTGCAATGCATTGCCAGCCAGATCCGTTCCACCTTGGACATAGAGGTAGAACTCACGGCCCGCGGCCAAGGGCGCTGTTGGCGTCAGATAAGAAACTGACTGGTCCGCGCTCCAGGTGAGCGAAGCCTCAACATGCGCACTCAACAGGGTGTCGTATATGTAGAAGTTGTTGGAATTGAGTGTGGTCACATCCATCGATTCGCTAAATTGAACGGTGATCGATGAGTTGATCGGAATGCTCTCATTACTGTTGACGCTGGTCCAGACAACTGTCGGCTGCTTGACATCCGGCCCAGTTGCAGTCAGGAAATGGGAACTGAACTTGGTCATGTTGCCGACCTGATCCTGGACGCCGTTCAGCGTCATGACCAGATTGGTGCTGGCCGGCAACGGAGCGTTCGGCACAAACTCCACTCTCGTGTCATCGGAACTTATCCAGTAACTTCCCGCCAGCGGCGTGCCGCCATTGGCGACCTGGAAGGTGTCGCTATTCACACTCACCGGGTCGATTGCCTTGCTGAAAACCAAACCTGGGGCTACATTGACGCCCACGTTGGTGGCGCCGTTGTAAGGCACAGCACTTATGACGGTTGGCTGCGTCGAGTCCGGCGTGCTATTTGGGACATGCCAGTACCAGTTCCAGCCACCGTTGGTGGCTACGGCAGGCACACCCGTTGCGCTTTGCAGACCTGCTGTCAAGTTCAGGATGAACCAGTCATTCGCGCCCAACGTGCCCGAGGGCACAAAGCGGACCACGTTCGGCTGCGGCATCGAGTAGGTACCTGCCACGTACACTCCGCCGTAATAGTCGTACATGTAGATGGTGGAACTGTTGACCGTTGCGGGATTCAACGGCGTGTTGAACTGGATGTCGAAGGTCGAATTGGGCGCGATGCTCGATGCGCTTTGCGGAGAAATTACCTGCACGGAAGGCGCAAGCGTGCTGGTGTCGGCAGCAATATAGAAGTAGCCGCTGGTGCTGTTGAATCTGTTGCCGTAGGTAGCGTCGGTCAGGCTGGCATTGGTCCACCACTGGATCAGCGCTCCGGGAGCGAACGCGGAACCAGGCGTGAACTCCAGCGTGTAGCCGTTGTCAAGCACCTGCACCGTGCCCTGCACCGCAACGTTATTTTGCGCTACCTGGAAGCCCGCGTTGACACTGGCGGGGTTGAAGGGCAGGCTGGCGTACAGCACGATGGGCGAATTCACGCCGATCCCGTTGCTGCCGTTGCCCGGCCGTATGCTGACCACGGAACCACTCACATTCGCGTCGATCTGGCTGGTGGTGAACTGGCTGCTGTAGTTGACCAGCCCATTGCCTTGCCAATCCTGCAGATTGCTGTTCAGCATCGCAGTCATGATGGAGCTTCCCGGCAACGGGTAGCAGCTGAACTGCAGCGTTGAGTTGTCCTGCGACTTGCTGGTGCTGGTGCACCATGGGTTCTGCGAATCGCCGGAGAATAAAGCCGCATCGCTGGTGGCGTTATTCAGATTCACCGTTCCAGGATTGAAGGAGCGGTTGAAGGTTGCCAGCACCGGCGCACGCAGGCCGACATTGGTTGTATTGGCCGCCGGCGTAAACGCAATGACCTGGAAGGGCGCAGCAGTTGTAGTGACTGTGCTGCCAGTGGTGAAGGTGAGGAGTTGAGTGAAGCAATTGCCGGCACTGTCTCCCGCCGTGTCATAGGGGCCATTGCAAGCCTCGACCTGGATCTGCGTGCCAATCGGGAACGGGTTGTTGGGAGTGAAGACTACCTGGCTGCCAGTAACCTGGTAGCTGCCCGCTATAACCGAGTTATTATTCCCGCCAACCCAGACCGGCAGGGAAGTGGAGTTCACCGTTACTGGATCGAGCGGTTGGTTGAAGTTAAGCGTGATGGTGGAGTTGGTGGGAACACTTATAGCTGCGTTGGCCGGAGTCGCACTTGTAACCGACAGACCGCCGGTGAAACTTGCGCCGCAGGTTTCGATCATGCCTGTCAGGCGGAAGGCCTCGTAGGAATTATCTGCTGCACCCCATCCGAGTGACAGCGTGTTCGTACCGGAGAGCAGATAGCTTGATGATATGGGAATATTCAACGGAGCGAGGCTGCTCTGAGCGTTGACGTTGCTCATGATTGGATTCCCATTGATTGCGAGGAGTCCGTTATCGTCCACTCCCATGGAGCCGACCAGACAAAGATTGGAAGGTACACTGCCGGAGATATTGAAGGTCGTGTAATAAAGGCCATAAGTGTTCCCGGAGGAACTATTCGGATTGATGGCGATCCAATCCGAATTTGGTCCGTTGGCCATCCAACCGCCATTCCAGCCGGTATTTATCGGCGCCACGGTCTGAAGCGGGCTTGCGGTGCCCGTCGTGCAGCCTGTACCAGCTATTGTTGCTGGACAACCGAAGGTGGTCTCTGAAGGTGTGGTTGATTGCGGGATGTACACCCAGTGCGCATCGGGAGTGTTGCCGGCAGTGATGATGTTGCCGGACGCATCCAGACCTGTGGATACATTAAGCGGCGCGAGAGATGCCAGCGTAGTAAACGAACTGCTGAAGGCTACGCCGGAGTTGCCAACCATGTCGGCGTATCCGCTCACCTGCACAGCGTACTGCTTGTTGCCTTGCAGGTATGTGCTTGGAACAAAGGTAAGAGTGACCTGATCGCTGGCCAGAGTAGCGGTTCCGGCAATGGGTGAGCCGCCTGCGGGCGTTAGCTGAATCGCGTTACCGGCGGTGGATGGGTCGATGGGCGAATTGAAGTGCACCACGACCTGAGCATTCAGTGGCACAGAAGCAGTGTTGTTTGCCGGGAAGATCGAGGCCACCTGAGGGGGAGCAAAGTCGGCGCCGTCTCCAGTAGTGAAATTCGCATCGATGCCATAGAGGTAATTGCCATCCGCGTCATATGGGCCCCAACTCATGTGGAGGTCATAGTATGTGTCGGGCAAGAGTGGTACGGCTGGAGTGAATGTTGCGCTCAGGCCGTTGGCAGCCAGCTTGACTGTGCCGCTGATGTACTTGTAGCTGTCTGCGTTGTAGAGCAGAAGCGTATTGGCGTTAATGTCGATAGGGTTGATGGGCTTGGAGAATGTCACCGTCGGCGCAAAGTTAGTGCCAACATTGGTCTGATCGTTCGTGAAGTTGATGCCCGTGTTGTTTGCTGCAGTATCTGCACCGCTGCCGGTCGTGAAGGTGAACGATCCAGGCGTAATGCCGTTGCCAGTCGTATCGGCCAGGGGGACGCCGTAGCTTACTGTGTACGTTGAATTCGCATGCAAAGACGCCGTGGGAGTAAAGGTCAGGATTGTACCCGCACCACCCCAGCCTGCGCCACAGCAATTTGGATTGCTATTCCAAGTAAAGGTTCCAGGAACATTGCTCCCGCTTGTGCTCACAGTCATCCCGGCCTGGGTTGACTGGTCCATAACAGCACTGAACTCGAGATGAATGGGCACATTGGTGCCAACCGTGCGCAAGGCAGGCGGATTTGCCGCGACCACAGTGGCTGGTGTGGTGTTGGCGGTGAATACGGTGTAGAGATTGGCGCTATAGCTGTTGAAGGTGTTGCCGGTGGCGTCCTGGATGCCGTTTGTTAGTTCCAGATAGTAAGAGGAATTGACAGCCAAAAGGGAATTAGGCGTGAAAGTCATCACCCGGCCCGTGGCGTCGACATTGACCGTACCCGGAACGGAAATCCAACCCGAGTTAGGATTGCTGGTCAGGTAGAGCAGCACAGTACCGGTGTTGATCGTGCTGCGGTTCATGGGCTGGCTGAAAACCGCGACTATGTTGCTGTTGATGGGCATTCCACTGCTGCTTGCACCCGGACTCAACGAGATAAGCGAGGGTGGCGATATGGTAGTGGGTTGCACGGTGAAGCCGCCGGGTACAGTTTCGCCTTCAGTTCCGGTGGTTACCTTCACGTCGTACGGGCCGAGAGCTGCATCCGCAGCAATTTGCAGATTCGCGGTCAGACTGGTGGCGCTGTTGACCTGCACCTGACTGACAACGATTGAACTATCTGTTCCCACGCTGACGTTTGTCGTCCCGTTTATCCAGTTGGTAAATTGCCCGGTGATGGTGACCGGTACGGTCGAGTTCTGAACGCCAATATTTGGAGTTATCTGGATAACTACGGGTATGCTTGCCGTTACATTAAATCCGCTGTACAGGATGAGGGCCGGGCCATTGGTCGTCACCGTAATGTCACGACTGCCCACGGAGGCGCCGGCGGCGATGGTGACGTTGGCGGTCAACTGCGTGGCGCTGTTCACCGTAACTGAATTCACAGTGATTCCCGAGCCGAAGCTCACAGTCGAGGAGCCCTGCTGGAAGCTGGTGATTTCTCCTTCAATAACAACATTCGCTGTGGCGCCAGCCTGGGCTGAGTTGGGCGCAGCAGTGAGCAATTGCGGCACGCCTGTCAGAACACTGAAGCCGCCGGTGATGGAAGCTGTCTCAGCATTCGTCGTCACGGAGACATTGCGCGAGCCGAGGGTTGCGGTCTGGCTGATGGTAATGTCGGCAACGGCATCGGTCGCATCGGACACAGTCGTCGAGTTGACGGTGATGCCGGGGCTAAAGTTTGCTGTGCTGGTTCCGTTGACGAAGTGTGTGAACAAGCCGACAAGACTGACTTTGAGATCGGTTGCGCCCTGATTGCCGGATGGCGGGTTCACGGCGGAAAGTTGCGGAGTGCCGGCAGTCACGGTGAAGCCGCCAAGGATGGTTGCTGTTTCTCCGCCCGTGATCAGAGAAACGTTATACGTACCTCCGGGTACGGAGGTTGGAATCGAGATGGTCACTGTAGCCTGCGTCGCGCTGCTGACGCTGATACCGGTGATTGGTATGCCTCCGCCGAGCACGGCCGTGGTCATGGTGCTGGCGAAATGCGTCTGGCTGCCGGTGACAAGGATGGTGACCGAGGCGCCTTGTACGCCGCTCGCCGGGCTCAAGTGGCTGATTGCCGCCGGTCCTGTTGTGACCTGGAAGGCGTTTGTGAGGGAGACGACTTCACTCCCGGTCGTGACGGAGACACTGCGATTGCCCGTTGTTGTCGTGGGCTGTACGGTAATATTTGCCTGCAGCGAGGTAACACTCGATGCGGTCACCGAGTTAACCGTGATGCCCGCACCGAAGCTGACAGTGCTGGTGCTGGAATTGAAGTGAGTGTACGCACCCGTAATATTGACGGTTTCTGTCACGCCCTGCGCGCCACTGTTGGAGACGACAGAGAGCATTTCCGGCTGGGTCTGGATGATGGTGAAGACATTGGTACCTGTTGCGATTTCACCAAGGGTCGTTGCAGTCACCGATACCTGGCCTGCAGTCGCGTAGCTGGAGACACTGATGTTGGCACTGATCGAAGTTGGCGAGTTCACGGTGAAACCAGACACCAGAACCCCGGGGAAGTTGAGTTGCGTCACGCCCTGTTGCCAATGCGTGTTGATTCCGGTAATGGCGACGGTCAGACTAGCGCCCTGCCCGGCGGATGTAGGCGAGATCTTATTGATGACTGCCGGCCCGGGACTGACGTAGACGGCATTCTGCAAGCCCAGCACCTGGTTGCTGGAGCTAACCGTCAGGTTGTAATAGCCGACGGCGGTGGTGGGCTGCACAAATCCGCTCACCGTCAATGAAGTAGGGCCGGTGACAGAGAGATTCGTGAGCGTAATGCCGTTACCGAAGGAAACCACAGGAGGATTTGCGGTCGTCCAGTTTGTGGCCTGGCTCAGGATGGTGAATACGACAGCACCTTGCTGCGGCACCGAACCTGGCCCTGAAGACAACAGCAGCGGTGTACCGGCCTGGACGACGAAACCGTTGGTGATATTGGCTGTTTCTCCGACCGTGCGGGCGCTGGCATTCGTGGCGCCAAGTGGAGCCATGGCCGGCAGGGCGAGGGTCAACGTGGCATCGGTCTGACTGTTGATCTTGGTACTGGTGACCGTTATGCCTGACCCGAACTGGAATATTGTCGCACCGCTCCAGTGTGTGTTCTGACCCGTGACTTCCACCTGTATGGTCTGCCCCTGCAAGGCAGTGTTCGGCGTAATCGCCGCGATCAGCGCCAGGCTTGAAGTAACCGTAAAGCTTGCGCCTGCCACAACCTGTTGTCCGGCGGGTGCATCCTTGGTTGTTGCGGTCACGTTGTAGCTGCCCGTATTTGCCAGTTGATCAATGCTAATGACCTGGGTTGCAATCGTCGGCCCAAGAATTGTTGGTGCTCCGATGGTCGTAATGCCCTGGCCGAACTGGAACGAAGTGGTGGCATCGAAGGTGGTGTACTGGCCGATGATGTTGACAGTGACGTTTTGCGCGCCCTGCATTGCCGAGCCAGGATCCACGATGCTCAAAGTCGGCACACTGATCACGACGTTGAAACCGGCGGTCTCAGTCTCAGAACCGGTGGTGAAGACTACCAGTCGCGTGCCTGCATAAGTCGCAGGGTCGATGGTGATGTTGGCCAGGGCCGTGGTCGGGCCGGTCACCTGGAAGGTATTCACGGTGATGCCATCCCCGAAGCTCGCCTGAGTACCCGTCAACGGGTTTGGATCCCAATGTGTATTCTGGCCGGTAAAGTTGACGGTGAAGGTCTGGCCGGGAAGGCCGGACATGGGCCAGTAGTACCAGATATAGGGCGTAGGCGGCGGGGGCGGCGCCTGCACCAGGAAGTTGCTGGTAAGCGACTGTGATCCAGTTTGTACGATGACTGTGCGGTAACCGAGTTGGGCCGCGGAGTCGACGTTGATTACTGCTTCGATGTGGGTATTGTCGTCTACCTGGAACGAATTGACCGTAACGCCAGGGCCGAAGTTCAATGTTGTTGTAGCATCCCATGTGGTTGAGAGGCCGTGAATGGTCACTTCCAGTGCGCTGGTTCCAGGAGAGGCATTATTGGGGCTGAGATAGGTGATTACCGGGATGCCGCCGGTCACCACAAAGGCGCCTCTATCGGTAAGTGTTTCGCCCGCCGTGACCATGAAGACGGAACGCGGTCCAAGACTGGCGGTCGAAGAAATGTTCATATCGATCGTCGCGCTGGTTGCGCTGTTTATGATGACGGAATTGATGGTGAGATCGGACCCTCCGCCGGGGATATAGAACTGGGTGAAGTTCTGCGCCCAGTGCGTAGCAGAGCCGGTGATGTTGAATACCACTTCCTGGCCCTGGTTGCCGGTGGCGGGGGTAACCTGGCTGATGATCGCGGGGCCCGCAATGATGGTAAACGCATTGAGAGAGACGATTTCGCTGCCGGTTAGGGCGCCCGGTTGGCAGGCGTTGACCGTGTTGGCCAGTATTGAACAGCCGACTTGCGGCGTCGTCACAGTGACCGTCCGGATGCCCGTGTAGGACAGCGGATCGATGCTGATATTGGCCGTCAATGTGGTGCTGCTGTTGTAGGTAATGTTATTGACCGTGATCCCCGCGCCAAATGTAGCCGTGCTCAGGCTGCTGAAGTTTGTGTACTGGCCGGTGAGTGTGACATCCATGTTCTGAACGCCCTGCTCGGCCTGATTCGGATTAGCCTCAGTGAGCGAGCCCACGCCTGGGCTCACTGTAAACGAGTACTGCTGCGACGCGACCTCCCCGTAGGTTTGGACGGTAATTGTTTTGAAGCCGGTGGTTGCCGAAGTCGTGATCGCAACCGGGACAGTTAGCGTAGTGGGACTGGTAACGCTGGCTATGCCAACGTTGAAGTAGGGGTCGCTGAAGCTGACCTTGGTTACGCCAGCGATAAAGTTTGTAGCCGAGCCCGTAATGGTCAACGGCACAGTCGAACCCTGTATTCCCGATAGCGGCGCAACGGAGTTGATCTGAGCCGCACCCTGCGACACGCAGAACGTGCCAGGCAGGCTCACCTGCTCAGTGCCCGTCGTGATTGTGATGGTGTGGTTGCTGGGATAGGTCGGCAAGCAGTATGTATCGACATAGGCAGTGGGCTTGACGGTGATGTTGACAATAGCACTGCTGGAATCGACTACTGTAATGGAATTTACCGTGATGTCCTGGTTGAATGCCGCCGAAGTCACGCCTTGTTGCCAATGCGTATAGCGGCCCAGTACCTGCAGGCTCATGGTTGCGCCCTGCTCGCCGCCAGCAGGTGTCGTGGCCAGCAATGTTGGGAATCCCTGTTCAATGTCGATCGCCTGCGGTAGTGTGACAGTTTCGCCGTCGGTGTAGGTAGTCAGCGATGCAAAGCCGACTGGAGCGCTGGAAAGCACGGTAATCTGCACGGTCGCCGTGGTCGGACTGGTGATGGTGAGTTGATCCACTGCAACGCCCGAGCCGAAGCTCACGCTTGTTTCTCCCTGCAGCCAGTGGGTGCCAACGCCAACGATATTCAGAGTCGAGGTTTGCAGTTGCATGACCTGCCAGGGCAGTGTTGCTGACGTAACGGCAACTCCGTTGCAAGTCAGTACGCTATTGATGGTGCTGCAACCCGGAGGCAGTACGCTGAGGATCAGCGCGGCGCTGGGTGTCACGCTGAAGCCAAAGCCGCTCTCGATCTCGGAGCCCGTGATCATGACCACGCTGTTACCGCCGACGGGAGCCGTGGGCGAAACCGCAATAGTAGCTGTAGCCGTAGTTGGGCTGGTGATGACCAAATTGGACACAGTGACGCCGGCGCCGAGAATGGCTTCGGTTGTGCCCTGGACCCAGTTGGTCAATGAACCGGTAATGTTGACGTTTATGGTCGAGCCCTGTGCGGCGCTGGACGGCTTGACACTTACAAAGCTCGGGCCATCCACTGTAAAGCTGCTGAGCACCTGCTCTGTGCCGGTATTCACGTAGACTGATTGCCACCCTGCCGGCGAGGCCGTCAGTACGCTGGCGTTCAGATAACTCGTCGTGATGTTGGCCGTCAGGTGAGTTGCATCGGTTACAGTGACGCTGTTGACGGTGATCTGCGGCCCAAACAAGACCTGGGTCGTGCCCGTCGTGAAGTGGGTGTTCGAACCGGTAATCGCCACATCCAGCGTGGTGCTCGGAGGCGCGTGATACGGCCAGATGTTGACGATGGAAGCGGCGCCTACGTTGAAGTAGGTAGTAACAATCTCTCCGCCTGTGGTGAAGGTGATCTTCCGCGTGCCGGGCGCAGCGCTGGGGGCGATGACGAGCGCGCCTGTAGCGCTTACCTGGCTGGTTACCGTGAAGTTCGTCAGAGTGACGCCCTGGCCGCTGATGACCGGCAGAGTGGTAGACCCGAAGTGAGTAAACTGGCCGGTAAAGCTAACGCTGAAGTTCGTCCCGGGCAAACCGTTGGCAGGACTGACCGTCAGACTCGGCGTTGCTGCGCACACGTTGATTGAGGAACTGACCACTTGACCGCCGGTGGCCATGTAGAAGCTATAGGTTCCGGCTGGGGAGTTTGTGGGAACAGCGATGTTGAGGAGCGCGTCCGTTGCGTCTGTAATCGTGACTTCATCAAAGGTGGGTTCTATAACCGGGAGCGGATAGAAAGTGGCCGTTGTGGTGCCTTGCACCCAGAGAGTGTTCGAGCCGGTTACGGAAAGCGTCAGCTGGCCACCCTGTGGCACACAACTGGGCGTAACGCCGGTGATGGAGGCGCTGGATGCAGTTACCGTGAAGGTGAATGGGAAGATGATCGCGGCGCCAGCCGGGCCGCTGGTGAGCCGTGCCGTAATGGGGCCAACATTAGCGTTCGGGCTGACAGTGATGTTGGCAATCAAATCCGTCGCTGAATTCACGGTGATGGAATTTACCGTGATCTCGCCGGTAAAGTCGGCCAGGATTGCACTTTGGCTAAAGTTGGTATTGACTCCTTGAATCTCAACGTTCAGTGTCTGCCCCTGCTGGCCTGAACTGGGCGTGACGGAAGAGAGGTAAGGCGTGGTGCTGATCACCGTGAAGGCATTGGCCAGGGTGGCGATTTCGCCGCCGGTGGAGACAGTTACATTCTGCACGCCGACGGAGGCGTTGGACGGCACCGCAACTTGTGCCGTGGCAGTCGTCGGGCTGGTTACCAGAACGCTGCCCACACTGATACCACCGGTAAACGACACCTGGGTGGCATCTTGCAGGAAGTGAGTTCCGGAAGCGGTCAGGCTGATGGGAAGGCTGGCGCCCTGGCCTGAAGAATTGGGGCTGATGCCGAGCAGGGTGGCGTTGTTGGGGCCGATCTGGAAGGCTGTTGAACTGGAAACTGCGAACTCTCCACCCGTCACCATGGTGACAGTGCGGTAGCCGACCGGCGTGGTGTTGCTGATGGTGATGTTCGCCTGCGCGTCAGTGGCATCGGTGATGGTCAGGGAGTTAATGGTAATTCCATCGCCGAAGTTGGCAAACGTGGTGCCCTGCACGAAGTGGGTTCCGGTTGCGGTGAGGTTCACGTTCAGCGTCTGGCCCTGTGTGCCGAAGTTCGGGTTCACCGAATTAACTGTCTGCGAGTTGGATGAATTGGCAATGATAAAGGCCGAACTGAGCGTTGCTGATTCAGTTCCTCCGCCTGTGAGAGGAGTCTTGACCGTAATATTGCGCGCGCCGGTGACGGCGGCCGGATCGATCACCAGTTGGGCATTGATTGTGTTGGCGGTTGTTGCCGACGGAGTGGGAATGGTGGCGGTAATGCTTGAGGCTATGCTGCTGCTGGCGGTATCGGTGAAAATGATGGTCGAAGACGGACTGAAGTGTGTCCATCCGTTGCCGGTAATAGCCACATTGACCGTTGTGCCCACGGTTCCCGCTCCTGGAGAGACCACGGCCACGGCTGCAGCGGGATTGGTGGTGCTGGCAGAGCCGGTGAGTGACACAGTCAGTGGCGAGCCAATGGCCGCCGTGTGCGCAATGGTCAGCGAGCCGGTTAGTTGACCGGGAGTAGCGGTCGCGCTTGGAGCAAATATGACGGAAAGAATGCAGGAGGAGTTGGCGGCAATCATACCACCCGTACAGTTGCTGCTGGCCATAAAGTTACCGGCCGTGGTGAGCGCGAAGGTCTCCGCCTGGGTTTCGTGATTGGTGAGCGTGATGGTCTTGGGAGGGCTGAGAGTACCGAGTTTCTGCGCGCTGTACGATAGCGCCGCAGGCGAGATGGTAAGCGGGGAAACGCCGGTACCGGAGAGGTTGACGATCTGGGGGCTGGTTACCGCGTCGTCGTAGACCTGGAACTGTCCGCTGCGGGTTCCGCCGATGCTGGGAGCGAAGCTCACCGTGACGACGCAGGATGCGCCTCCGACAAGCGTATAAGGAAGCGTGGTCCCGCAGGTGGTCGATGTCTGCACAAAGTCGCCGCTTAACTTGAAGCTGCTGATGGTGACTGGATTCGATGTGCTCTTGTTCAGGATGGTGATGGGCTGGTAGGCGCTGGTGGTGCCCACTTTAGCCGAGTAATTGGTGTACGCATTCGGCGAGACGGTGACCGGGGCATTGCCGGTGCCGGCCAGCGCGACGGTCTGCGGGCTTCCAGGGGCGTCGTCGTTGACGCTCAGCGTGGCGGTTCTGGTTCCCGATCCACTGGGCGTAAAGGTCACCGTGAGGGTGCAATTTGAAGTTGCCGGAACGGAGACGGGCGCGGTGGGGCAGAGGCTGGTCACCGCAAAATCGCTGCTGTTGGCGCCGGAGATGGTCACCGAGGCGATGTTCAGCGGAAGGCTCTGCATGTTCTGCAGGGTGACTGTCTTGCCGGCGCTGGTGGTTCCTTCAAACAGGGCGGCGAAAGACAGGGAAGCGGGCGAGAGCGCTACCGGCGTGACCGCGGTGGCGCTGAGGGCGAAAGTCTGCGGGCTCCCCGGCGCATTGTGGGTGACGGTGATCGTCCCTGGCTGCGCGCCGTTCGCGGTTGCGTCAAGGCTGACTGCGATGATGCAACTGGCGCCTGCCGGCAAGGTGAGTGGCGATACCGGGCAGGTGGTGTTGGCGCTGCTCAGCGTGTAGCCGCCGGTGAAGCCGCTAATCGCGCTGATGGTGAGCGGGGAAGGCTGGTTGTTGGTGAGCGTCAGGCTCTTGACCACCGGCACGTTGGTCACGACTGTGCCAAAGGCCAGCGATGCCGGGCTCAGCGTGACAGCCGCAACTCCGGCGCCGGACATGGGCGCCGATTGCGGGCTGTTGGCAGCGTCGTCGGTAACCGTCAGTGAGCTGACCGGCGCCGCGCCCAGGGCGGTGGGCGTAAACGTCATGCTGATGATGCAATTGCCGGCAGGCGCGACCGGTGTGCCGACGATGCAGGTGGTCGTTGCGGGCGCCACGGCATAAGGCCCCGTCACTGCGATTGCGGACAGGTTCAGCGCGACTGTCTGATTGTTCGTCAAGGTGATGTTCTTCGCCGCGCTGGTGGTGTTGATCACCACATTGCCAAAGGCCAGATTGCTATTGGAAAACGTGACGGGCTGAACGCCGGTGCCGGAAAGCGCCGCAACCTGCGGGCTGTTGGCCGCGCTGTCAATCACCGTGATCTGTCCTCCGGCGGTGACTCCTGCAGCCGTCGGCTTGAAGTCGATTCCGATGACGCAGCTTGCTCCCGCGGCCAGTATTCCGCTGATCGTGCCGCCGGCCTGCGGGCAGGTGGTCGTGGCGCCGGTGTCCAGCGCAAAGGGTCCGTTGAAAACCACGGAGGTAATGGACAACGAACCGGATTGATTGTTTTTCAGCATCACCGTTTTGGCCGCGCTGGTGGTATTCACGGCAAGGGAGCCAAAAGCGACACTCGATGGGCTGAGCGCGACCGGAGTGACTCCGGTGCCGGACAACGATACCGTCTGCGGGCTGCCGGGGGCATTGTCGTTGATGGCCAGCGTGCCTGCCGGTAGAACTCCTGTCGAGGTGGAGGTGAGGGTGAGCGCGATCGTGCAACTGGCGCCGGCGGCCAACGTGCCGGGGTTGGCGCATGTCGTCGATGGATCCAGGGCAAATCCGGCGCCCGTCACGCCGAGAGAACTGATGCTGAGACTGGTTACCTGGTTGTTTGTGAGCGTGACGGTCTTGATGGCGCTGGCCGTGTTCTGAACCACGTTGCCAAAGGCAATCGTCGTGGGCGACACCGTAACCGGCGGAACCCCGGTCCCGCTCAGCGCCACCGTATCCGGACTGCCGGCGGCATTGAAGGCGACCGTCAGCGTGCCCGACTGGGTGGTGAGCGTGGTGGGATTGAAGGTGACGGCTATATTGCAACTGGCGCCGGCGGCCAACGTGCCGGGG
>Ga0316217_10000551_pt1 | contig 52869 bp, 32 predicted proteins | sample 1anoAmetaG_FD_203633 | JGI IMG/M metagenome (GOLD analysis project Ga0316217, IMG submission 203633) | Freshwater microbial communities from Trout Bog Lake, Wisconsin, USA - 1anoA | ecosystem: Environmental > Aquatic > Freshwater > Lake > Hypolimnion/Profundal zone | place: USA: Wisconsin...
TGGATTCCGCACCTTCAAAGCAATGAAAATAGCCCTGTATCACAACTTAGGAAAGCTTCCCGAACCCGATTCCAGCCACAGGTTCTGCTGACGAGGTGATAATAATTCCCTGTGCAACTTCGGAACCATTGTTGTTTTTCTACATCGATCGAGGCGAAGCCTCAACAGTTATCGGAATGTTTCAAACTTCAGGCGTCATCCTCGGACGGACATCCGTTCCTGAACCCATTGCGCCAGCTCGTGAATCAGTCGACCGTAAGTATTCTCGAGACTGTAAAGACGTTCCATCCCGGAACGTGCCAACCGGCTCTGTTCAGCCAGGATCCCTCCATTGGAAAGCAACTCCAGCGCTCGCGCGGCCATGGTCTGGTCCGAATCGACCAGAGTGATGCCTCGCCCTGATTCCAACTCCATGCCATCCACGGCATCCGGCGTGGCGACAACGGGTACGCCGAGCGCCATGACTTCAACGACCCGGCTACGAAAACCGTAGGTGCCCGACCACGGACAGAGCACGAAGGACATCGTGGATAGGATTTCCTGCACTTTTTCCAGAAATCCTGTGACCTTTACCCGTGGGTCAGCAGTCAACCCGCGCAAACGCTCCGATGGGTTGCTGCCCACCAGCCACAGCTCTGCCTCGGGAAAACGCTTCCAGATCTGCGGCATTACCTCCCGATGACAGCGCATGGCCGCAGCCTCATTGTGCTGACTGCCCAACCCCCCGTAATAGGCTATGCGCGGAGGTCTCGCTGGACGCCAGGAAGAGGGCCATAAAGACAAATCGGTCCCCATGGGAGCATAGTAGAGCTTCTGAGTTGGTTTTAGCCGGGCTTGGACCAAACTGTATTCCCGCCGGTTGATGGCCACCAAGGCGTCGTAATTGTCCCATGCGGACTCCTCTCGCCGGCGATAACGGCGGAGGAAAATGCTCTTTAACCAAGCTGGCGATGTCGAAACTTCGGTCAGTCGCTGTTCCATCGATTTCCACAGCACGTTGTGCATGTCCAGAATCGCCGGCACACCTTCGTCGTGAAACAATGTGACGCTGTCCACCGCGTGGAAATATTCATACAGCACCGCATCATACTCCCCCGGGTTAACGACCGACAGTATCCTAGACGGGGAAAGTTCGACCTTACCAATTACATAATTAGACTTCTTGAGCCCTGTCCGGAGAACAAATTGAGCTGCACGCACGGATTGGACCAAACGAAGAGGACTGCTTTCGGGTTCAGCGGACTCAAGCACGATTGCCCGACAACCCAATGCAGCAAGTCGCTTGGTGACGGTCTCCCGGGCTGCAGCAGGCGCGAACGTCAGGAAATCCACCTCGAATTCCTGAAGGGCGGAATGCAACATGTACCGGACCCGGAGCTGTTGGCCGGACGAGCCGGGGAACGGCCAAACATGGGAGATGATGAGGATAGACAGGGAACTCAATCTATTAGTCCTATTCGCCTGCTCAGCACCTTCTGGGCTACTACGTGAATTGGGTATCTACCGATTCTCGCGACCGGCGGCGTCAATGTCATTACGGTATATCCCGATTCCCTCAAAATCCCATTTACCTGTTCCTCGTTACTGCTGTCATGCTCCTCGATAATCCAGGCGGGTGCATTTTCCAGCGAGAGAAGCCTGCGGGCACCCCGCAAAGCCTCGGATTCCGCGCCCTCGATGTCCATCAAGATGACATGGGGCATCGGATGTGTCTCTGTAAACTGGTCTAAGCTCACGGTTCTAACCTTGACGCTCCCTGCTGCTGGATGCTCAGCCAAGTGATGCTGAGCGTGGCTCGAGCCCATCGAGAAGTAAGCATCGCCGGCCGTCGCCGAAACCGCTTCGGTGATCAGTTGAACATTGCGAACGCCATTGGAATTGCAGATAGCCCTGAGTTCGCGACAGCTATCGGTCGAAGGCTCGAACGCAATTACGATGCCTGTATCGCCGACCAGTTTGGCTCCAAGCAAACTATAAAAACCAAGGTTTGCGCCCACGTCATAGAACACCGCTCCCTCCATCAACACACCCGCCAGAGCGCGCTGGACATGGATTTCATAGATACCCAACCGGTAGGGAAGGCCCGCCTTCCCGAAGGCGAGACCTCGGGCGGGGCCGAGCAAAATGCGACTGCCGCCGCTAAAGCACCTTCGGGCAAAAAAACGAAACAGTCGTCGCATCGGCCCAAATTGAAGCCAGAAGACCGCATTCTCTATACATATCATAGACGAGGGTGGCGACATTGTATAACCCGAAGTATCAGGAAGCGGTGGCCAATTTGATTAGACAGTTGGCGACTCGCCAGCCAGACTGACCGTCCGCAGTAGAACCGAAAAAATTTGAGACGAAGCGCTTCCTCGCCTCTCGATCGCCCGCGGGCTGGGTCACCCCCCGCGCCAGCATCAGACGCATATCATCCTCCGACGCTGCGCGCATGATGCCTCCGCTCTCGGCCACAGGCCAGAAATGATCAAAACGGATGTGGCGCTTGAATCCGTCGCATGGCGCCAGGTTGCTTCCAGGGGGATCAAAGTCCAAGTTGATGACCGGCTTGTCGATCAGCAGGAACTCGAGGGTCACTGTTGACGCCGCGTTAATGCTCAGGGCGGCGTGGCGGACCAGGCTGCAATAGAGTTCCAAATCCTCTGGACGTGGCGTGGCCCAGGCACTATCCCAGAGCATAGGCGGGAACACCACATCCTGGATCTTTCGCTCGGACAAGGCCCTCATCTCTGGGCTGATGCCCTTGATGTAGTTGCGCACCACCAATTGGGGACGCTGCGGACCATCCAATTCCCCGAGCAAACGGATCACTAGTTCCACATGGCGATGTTCCTCGGGGAAATGCTTATCCACGCCGGTGGTATAGAGAACAAACGGGCGCCTGGGATCGATGCCTATCCGGCGGGCGAGTTCTTCCCGAGGCATCACCAATTCCGGTCGAAAGTGGAAATCCATCTGGGGAGTACCGGTTACAAAGACATTCTCCGACTTGATTTTGGGATAGAGATTTAGCAGTTGCTTTTTCATGCCATCGTGCCAGACCAGCCAATGATCGTACGGTACCATGACGCGGCTGCGCGAGGTGAGATTGTCCCAGGAGAAGATGAACCCAGCGGTAGGAATGCCCAGACGCTGCGCCACCCGCAGGGGTAACTCGCCGGCGGGCCCATGAATGTGCGAGCCGTTAAAGACCAAGTCAGGTTTGAGCCGGCCAAAAAGCTCGTCGTACTTCCGCGTCGTGCGCAAATGCCACTGGAGGGACTGCTCGAGGCGCGTAAGGACATGGAGCGAAGGGTTATTTCCGAAAACGCGGGAGGCGGCGGCGACGGCCATCCACTGGAGTCGCTGAATGCCGCCCTGCTGCCGGGCGCGTCGGCCGCGCAACTCCCAGTTATTCTGCGCCACCTTGCTCCAGAGCCAGCGGTCGTGAGCGTTCTCGATGAGGGTGCGGAGATAAGCAACCAGCGGATGGACCGGATACTCCTCAATGGTGATGATCTCCTCGGCGAATGGCCGGGCCTTGGCCAGGATGACCTCATTCGTGACCACAGAGAATACCACCACCCGCGCCCGCTCGCTCAAGACCCGGAGCGTATCCGAATAGAGGAAATTCCGCACCGCCTCTCCCCGAGGAACGACGAGGACGATGAGAGGGCGGGAAGACATTCTTGAGGGATGAAAACTGAGATCTGAAACCTGAGACCTGAGGGCCAAAGGGCGGAACTACCCTTGGCTGATTCGGGCTTTTACCTTCTTAGACATCGTTACGAAGATCGCGATCAGTTCATCGCTTTCCTTCAATAAACGGTCCATCGGCTCAGAGTGCAATCCACAATCGTCTCTCAACAATTCCAACCAGAGCATGGACTCGTCAGCTTCCTGCGCACACTGTTCAATCTTCGAAATGAATTCTGCGTCGCTGCGCGCACGGGATGCCTCTCGGTAGTTCGCCGCTGCCGAAGTGCCGGAACGGAGCAACTGCCTCCCAAGAACTTGAACCTCGGCTCTAGTCCTTGGTAGCGAACAGAACAATCGCACCACGGAACCGGCGTAGGCTTTCGTCCGCCGCCTTAGCTCATCTTTCTCGGTCATTCAGGCCTCAGGTTTCCGCCTTCATCCTTTCGAGTTCTACCCCTTGGCCACCTTCTGCGAATCCACTCGGCGGAGCTTCTTGATGATCGGCACCTCGCTGTCGAGGATCCGTTTCACGCCGTCGCCCATGGCTTTCTCCACAATGTGGATGTCTCTCACCAGGCGCGCGATGCCGTTGGGTTCGACCGAGGCGGCCTGGTCAGAGCCCCACATGGCGCGATCGAGGGTAATGTGTCGCTCTATCATGCAAGCCCCCAAGGAAGCCGCAGCGAGGGAAGTCTGAAGGCCAACTTCGTGTCCCGAATAGCCCACCGGCAGGTCATAGCGCTTTTTGAGTTGTGCGATGCACGCCAGATTGAGTTCTTCGGTTTTAGCCGGATACGTGCTGGTCGTGTGCATCAGGATCAGGTCCTCCTTTCCGAGCACTTCGACGGCATGGTCAATCTGTTCGAGCGTGCTCATGCCCGTGGAAAGGACGATGGGCTTCTTGAGCCGCCTGTGGTACCGCAGGAGGTTGTCGTCCGTCAGCGAGGCCGAGGCAATTTTGAAACACGGCGGGTCAAAATGGGCGATGAAATCAACCGAAGCTTCATCCCAGCAGGAGGCGAGCCATGGGATCTTCAGCGTTCGGCAAAACTCGTCTATGGCGACATACTGCTTGAGCCCGAACTCCAGCCCACGCTTGAGGTCGCCGTTGGTGGGGCCGAACGGGTTTTCCCGGGCTTTGAACAGTTCCTCCGCCGTGTAAACGACCTCGACGGTTCGCTTTTGAAACTTCACCGCGTCGCAGCCCGCGAGGTGGGCGGCCGAGATGAGTTTCCTTGCGACATCCAGGTCGCCGTTGTGGTTGATGCCAATTTCCGCGACGATGAAGCAGGGCTCGCCGTCGCCGACCAAGTGATTTCCAATTTGTATTTTTTTCATAACAGAGGAACTAAGCGCCAAGCGGGAAGCGCGAGGCGTGAAGAGCGAAGCGCAAAGGGCCAAGGGCTAAGAGCTAAGGGCCGAGGGTTCGCGAAAAAGCCGTGATTTTGCGGCTCAAGAGATCGCAGTCAGTCAGCAATTCTGCCGCCTCAGCTCCTTCCAGGATGCCAAGTTTCTCGAATACCATGATCATCGAGGCGTCTTCGAAAAGAGATCGACGGGAAATGTTCAAGAACTGCTGAAACTCTCTTGCGTGGCTGCTGCCGGACCCTTCAGCGATGTTGTTCGAAAGAGAAAGACCGGCGCCGCGAAGCTGCTCGGCATAGCGGTGAAGACGCTTATCGCTTAGCCGATCCGCCACTCTGTGAAACTTCACAGCCATCTGTGCAGCCAATTGCCATATCTCCAAATCCTCGAAGCGAAAGTGAGGTCGCATGGTGGCGAAGGGCAAAGGGCTAAGGGCAAAGGGCCAAAGCGGTAAGAGCAAGGCGCATGGCGCGAAGGGGTAAACGCAAGGCGATAAGGAGGAAAGCGCGAGGCGATAGGCGCTAAGAGCAAACCGTGGAGCGTCGCACACACTTCTCCTTGCGCTTGGCTCCCTGCCCTTAGCGCTTGGCGCCCTCCGCTTCCCTCTTCGCCCTTAGCTCTTAGCGCTCTGCGCTCCGCTCCTTCCGCCCCGCTCTTTCCGCTTAGCCCTTAGCGCTCTGCTCCTTGCGCCCCACCCTTCTCTCCCCTGATCGCATCGCACACCTCGCGGACGGCGCCGTGGCCGCCAGGCTTGGAGGTGACCCACTTGGCGACCGCCAGCACCTCAGGCTCCGCATCGCTGACCGCAATGGGCAAGCCAACCCAACCCATGCACTCAAGATCGTTCACGTCATTCCCGACATAACTGATCTCCTCAGGTTTCAGGTTTCCGCTTTCAGCCCTCTTTTTCAGCTTTTCCAGCTTGTTGTCACACCCTTGGATGCATTCGATCCCCAACTTCCGACACCGAGCCGCCACCACCGGGTTCTTCTCCTTCGAAATCACGATTGCCTCGATGCCCTTAGCCCTTAGCATCTCCAACCCCAACCCGTCGCCGCGATGACAAAGCACCGCCTCCTTCCCCTCTTCCGTCACCAGCACCCGGTTATCCGTCATCACCCCGTCGAAATCAAGCACAAGCAGCTTGATGGAAGATAGGAGAGGGGAGAGGGAAGATGGGGGGGAGGGATGAGGCCTGAAACCCTCCGCTTCGCCCTTTGCGCTTCCCGCTTCGCTCCCTTTGCTTCCCCCTTCGCCCTCTGCGCCTCCCGCATCCCCCTTCGCGCCTTGCTCCGTTTCAGGTTTAAGGTTTCCGCCCTCCGCCCTCTCCTCTCCGCTCCTCGCGCTTTGCCCATCACGCTCCGCGCTTTGCGCCTTGCGCTTCGCGTCTTGAAACTTCATCAGATACTCCAACAACTCAAAATCTCCCGGTTCATCGATTTGGAACGAGTCGAGGGCGCTCATACGGTGGAGGGCGATTTTGCCGCCGAGCCGATTGTTAAACTTGCGGAGGACCCAGGGTTTGAAAATGTAAATGGAACCGTTTTCAATCAGATCCTCGGGCGCGTCCTGGCGGCGGGGGCGATTCAGGTGGTCGTAGCTGAAGGAACGGACGCTGCCATTCTTTTCGACGCGCCAAACGAAACCATGCACTGGGCCCACGCTCAGAAGAGAATCGGCGTCTTCGCTGATCAGAGTATCAATAGCTGCCCGGATCTCACCCGGGGCGCGACACGGCGAAGTGGCTTGCAGGAACACGACCAGGTCAGGTTCGTCGCCCTCTATCTGCTTCAGGTAGTCGAGCCCATGCAATAAGGCGGATTCCGAGGAGGCTTTGTCGCCGCTGATCTCCTGCGGGCGTGGCACGACCTCAGCGCCCCAACCACGTGAAATCGCAGCAATTTCCGCGTCGTCAGTCGAGACAAACACTCGCGCAATTCCCGGAGTTTGTCTGGCTTGGGCAACCGAGTGGGCCACTAGTGGCATACCCACGAGGCTTATCAGGTTCTTACGAGGGATGCCTTTGGAGCCTCCGCGAGCGGGAATAATAGCAACGATGATGGGAAAGCTCACTTTGGAATGTAGCGAACTCCAGGGAGGCGATGGGGCAGTAAGACTCTACGCAGATATGCCAACAGGCTTGGACTCAACCGAATATGTTCCAAAATAACAGAAAAGAACGTGGCTGTATTGCCTTGCGCCTCCCCTAGGCACTGTTGACGGGAATCTAACGTGTTTGCCATTAAACCTGCTGTGTAAGTAGTGCGAACGATACCGCCTGATGCCGGGTCTTTCAGATCAATGTTGATAAAATGCGCTTATCTCTCTTCGCTCGCTAATATCCGATGGAGCGCCAAGCAACTTGGCGAGCGCCCCAAGCCCCTGAAAGGCGCACGCCATCAGAATGAGATCAACTGGGCTCCGATATCTCGCCTCCCCGGTACCGAAAGCACAAGCGATTAGCGAAACCCAACAAACCGTCATGGAGCCGAGAATTTGCAAATGCACTCCTCGGCCAAAAGCTTGAACCCCACAGACTCTTTTAGCACTTGAATTAGCGCGGTAACGCCCTCGACGAATAAATAGACTGCCACCGCTAAGTATCAACAGGCACCCCGCCCACAGGGCAAGCACCGCCGCTTGGACCAGTGCCCACAGTACTTGGAAAAGCGTCCGTCGAGGCTCGGTAGGAACACTGCTACTGGGTGTCCAGAAATCTATCATCGCGTAACCAACATTTTGCAAATACAGCAGTGGATAACGCTTAATCAGATCCAAATTAAGCCGTTTCAGAAGGGAATCAAGTTGTTGGCCATCGATCCCAGTGGCCTGCTGTAGCAATGGTCTTGCTTTCCAAATGTAAGAGCTCGCGCTGTGCGAATTACCTTCCAATAGAGCTCGATCTCTGCTTTCAACCAGAATTCTCCGGACCACACCATACGACGCCGGAGCCCTCTCGATGAAGCGTGCGGTCTTTGTAGTCAAAGCGATCCCCGCAAACGGGCTTACTCCTTTGAAACCGTAGGCCCACCAGTTAAATAGGATTAGCACTCCGATAGCTCCAGCACCCGCTGCTCCAAAATAACCGCTGCCAACGGCAAACTGACCCAGGGTCAGAGGAGACCAATGGAAGGTCCAGCGTGCTACGCACAACCCCCCTAGAATGGGTACGAACGCAGTAATGAAAATGGGGTGGGTCCACCCGGCATACCCCAATGAAAGGCCCGCAGCCGCAAATCGCCAGGCTGAATGCCGGGAGACTCCTTCGACAGTTAGGACTACACCGAGGATAACAAGAAATCGAGTGACCACTTCAGTCATAGCCACCTCTGCGCATTCCACGTATGGAGGCGTCAAAGATAGCACCAGGAACAGCCAGCACAACCAACGAGAAAGGCCGGTTTTAACGAGTAGGCGGAAAAGCATTCCCGCAGAGGCAAGATGCATACCCAAGGCAACAGCAAACAACAGTCGATTTAGGTTCACTACCGATCCAGTACAAAGCAGTATCAATGCGTATCCTGGGGGCCTTACGCGAAGTTCCGTGAAATCATGTTTGAGAAAGTCCTGTGCAACCTGTTGGTAGCTAAGAGTATCCTGCGCCCGGATAGGTGCTTTGCTCCAGCCAAAGAAGTAAACGACGCCCACGCCCAACAGTATGGAGGGTAGAAGGATCTGTTTGCTTCTGCTCTTACAAATGGAAACCAGAGATCGTAGAGTCAACACCATACAAGCGTTAATTGGTCCAACATCAAGGTTTCATGCACAGCACCTGATATTGTGCGCCAATTGGCAGTTTGCAGAGCCTCGGCTCAAGTCGACGGAACCAGGAGAGCACTCTGGGAAAAACAAACATAAAATCAGTACGCAGAACGGTGAAACCGGCATTCTTAACTAAATGCCTCGCAGTCCGGGCCCTCAAGGGGACGGCATCACGGTCGAATGGAATCCGGCTCATGACAAACCTTGTGCCCGGGTTCCAGGGATTGTTCTCCCATAAAGAGAATAGCCCGCCAGCGCGCAATGAGCGATGGATGTAAGCCAGAGCTGCAGGCCTGTCTACCACCGGGATGTGGTGAAATACCCCGTTGCAAAACGCCACATCACACTCAGCCTGTGGTTGATGTTCATTTATTGAGAGGAAACTCAAAGAAGAACCCCTCCACGTGCTCCGGGCAATTTTTAGAGATTCCAGTGAAATATCTACGCCCGTGGCACATTTGCATTCGAGCATCACGGTCAGAAGGTGTGTGTTGGCCCCAGTACCGCACCCGTAATCCAACACATGCACCGGTTTCACTGCTAGTGCAGCCAGGAGACTTGACAGCCAGCGGATCCGTCCTTGCGCAAAAAACTCCTTCGTTTCACCACTGACCGACAGGCCACGGTTCAATTCGGAGTCGTAATCTTCCGCGCAAGCATCAAATTGACATGGGTTCGTCTTCATACGCGCCGCTTCAGCCCGAGAATGCTGACGAAAAAGCCAGACAATATAGTTTGGAACCCTAGCGCCGCCAAAGTTGAACCCGGGATAACCCATCTCATAGTCGACGCGTAGTCCAAAGTCCCAAAGCCGGTGCGCCACCACCGTAATACCGCGTCCGCCAGCAGCACCAACCCGAGCAGAAGGCTTGACGCTCCAAGCAGTAACCCACGCTCTAAGGAGAAGATTTCAAAGAATTTCCTATACCCAGGGGTTTCGGGCAGCAGCTTCTCGTTAACAGCGAAGGTCTGTGCAAGGAGGGCAAAGAGCATGGCCTGGTACCCGAGCATAATTGCCAGACTTGAAAATAACAGTGTATGCGCATCAAAAGAGATGCCGCAGATCCTCAATCCAGGCATCGCGATACAATATCCGACCAAACCTAAGAGCCCTATGGCGCTGCCAGGGATGAAGAACAGCCAGCGTGGGCTGAAAATGAGAAAGAATCTCAATGTGCGCCACCCATCCCGAATCGTTTTCAGATGGGGTGCATGGGCCTTCCGGCCATCTCGATGCAGGACAATCGGACATTGAACGATCCTGCTGCCACGCAAACTAGACTTGATAATCATCTCGGTTGCGAACTCCATCCCGGTGCATTGCAAGTCCAGGCCTTCTACATGTTCCTTGGTGAACGCGCGCAGTCCGCAATAGACGTCATTGATCGGACATTGGAACATGGTACGAGCCATTATGGAAAACATTGGATTTCCCAACCAGCGGTGGCTCCATGGCATAGCACCGGGCAGGATTGTACCTCCACCGCTAGGGAGCCGGCAACCCATGACCAAATCCGCCCCTTCGCGTAGCTTTTCAACGAACTGCTGAATATCCGAAAAGTCATAACTGTCATCGGCGTCGCCCATGATGACCCACCTGCTCCGAGCTGCGGCGATTCCACTCCGGAGGGCATGACCGTAACCTCGTTCGCGCACACGTTCCACCAGAACCCCGCAATTCAGAGCGATTTCGATGGACCCATCAGTGCTGCCGTTATCAGCTACTATGATTTCACCCTCGACACCGGCGCGTTTCAAACCGATCTTTGCCTTTCGCAAGCAAATCTCGAGAGTGTCAGCCTCGTTTAGGCACGGCATCACAATCGAACATTCCGGATTCGTCCTTTTGCCTGCGGCCGCTTCACGCTCGACCAGCGGGGAGCCATCGCAAGGTCGCTGTGGATCAATAATCATACAAGGGCCATTCTAAATCGACAATTAATCTCTCGCCGGTTATCGAGGGATCACAACTTCTTTGTTCATTCCGTGCGAACATAAGATACCCCGCGTCCGGCAACGAGGCTTCACAAAGAACTCCCTCCTATTCAGCTTCGAGCTTGCCGTCGTGCTCATCATTCGAACCCTAATGGTTACAGCCGACAGCCGCACTCAGAACCAGCGCTCATCAGTATCGTAAACCTGCAGGCTTGGCTGAGGACCTAGAACTCACTAATGCACCACAACTAGAGCAATAAGAAAGACCAGTCTTTCAGATTATCTCGTTTTCAGACTTGTGCTTATTGGCGACGTAGCGTTGCCCAACCGACAGCAGGCCGCAAACGTTCAGGGCCGCTTTCCAGAAGCCTCGCGTGCGAGCCAGCCCTGGCGACAGCCGGAGAGCCGTCAATAACCCCTTGCACCCTGCTAACCTCTGGTTCGTGTACTTGGCGTACTTGAGATAACCTTTTGCCCTTAGATGCGCGGCGATCCGATCACGGCGACGGTTCTGGTTTAGGTCGGAGGAGAAAAACATGGCCTGAATGCGCGAATACTCCTCTCCCATGTCAATCATGTTGGCGATGGACCAACTCTTGCTGTTGGGGTGAGTACGGAAACAGGCCAGCGGCTCAGCCACCAGGGTGATCGGAAAGGATCGGCAAACCCGGTAAAGGAGTTCACGGTCCATGTTGTGCCTAAGGTCCTCGCGAACCTGGAAGCCCACGCGTTCCAAAGCCCGCCGCATATAAAACGTGGAGACTTGGTGGAGACGCCACGTCTCCGGGTCTTGCAGAGTTAAATCGATGGGGCTTCCTTGAGGCAATCGCGGCGGAATCGACTCCGAAGTGAGCCGTGAATCGGCTCCGATGAAGTGGAACCCGCCCACAATCTCGCCTGCATTCGGATTTCGCCGGTAAGCCACAGCGACCCGCTCGAATGCCCTTGGCAGATAGACGTCGTCGGATGAGATCCACGTCACAATCTCGCCCGTGGTTCTTGGCCAAGCTCGATTGATGGCTTTACTCATGCCTCCATTTTTCTCCGCGGGTAACACCGCGAGCCAAGGCTCATATTTCCGCACGACTTCCAGGGTATTATCAGTGCTGCAATCCTCGCTTACAATATACTCCAAAGCAGGATAGCCCTGGAGCAGGATGGCCCGAATGGTCTCCTCGATGAAATGCGCTTGATTGAATGAAGGTGTGACGATGCCGATCGAAGGCCACGCTGCGCCGTCAGGCATCCTATCCGGAAGACGAGAACTCTCTTCCGTCCAAGGCCAGCCAGTCTTGCCTGGAGGAGCCGGGGGAAGCTGATTAAGGGAAGGGCAGCGCATGTCAGTTCAACAGCAAGAACTCTTGCCAAAAGGCCCGGTCGTACTTCGCCCAAGCATGAGCCCCAAAGGGAAGCTTTCGGTCGTTCCGCTCGAAGGACCAAGCCGGGGCGATTTCGAAGGCAAAGCGGAGCGCTACTTCCGGCGGCGCTACACGAAAGGTCGGGTCAAAGTAACCCGCCCGCCCCGACCAGAAGTGATCTTCGTTTACGGAATACGACGCCGTGTAGGCTTGTACCCCTTGGCGCACGGCTCGGGCCACCTCAAGACGCTTCTTCCACCGCTGAATTGGGTTTAGGGGCCTAACCTCTAGGAACGGCCGACGCAAGATATCTGAGAGCATCGAGACTCTTTCGCCCACATATCGCTTGGAACTTAGCACTGCCAGAAAGCTCTTAACCTTCCGCAAGGATAGCCCTCCGTTGCAGGCCCCGGAAAAGCCCGATTCCGGCTGGTCCTTTACCTTGTACAATGGCGCCCCAATGTAATCGAATCCCTTGCTACACCACCACTCCAGCTCGTCTCGGAAGACTAGGCAATCGAGTTGGTAGATGAGGATGTAGTCATAATCCGCGAAGGCTTCGTAAAACCCTCGCGAGAGCATCAGGCGGCTGTAGGCACTGATGCCCAAAAAAAAGGCGTCGTCAAACCGCCTAATTCGGAAGCCTAAGTCGGGCACTGAAAGCGATTTGGGAGCGACGATGCAGATGTCGTAGCCATTCAATAACCGCCTCAGATGTCGGACGCTATAGTCCTCATCAGGTAAAACCATTTCACGGTAAATAGGTACGACAACGACGACCGATCTATTTCGTCCGCCAAGCATGTTTCTGGCATCCAACTTAGCGCGGTTCAGGTATGAATATCAAGTTCTCTCCTTTAAGCCGAACAATGCAAATCAGGTCCCATATAGTAGACGGTATGTCTTAGCATTAACCCATTTCAAAAATTGCCTCACTCGCGGGCTCTGAATCACGCCTACGCCAGAAGCCCGCCTTGACCCCATTGATTTATGCTTTTCCGAAAACTCACCGGGCGTCAACCAAGACATCTCGTCCTCCAGGCGTGGGATTCGATTTCCTAAATGATGGACTAAATATGAAGTTGTACACAGGCGCCAATAACCGAGGTCCTGCATCTCTATATCAAACTGGGTGTCGCCACCTAGGGGAATATCCGCCTTTGCAGGGAAGAGTTGTTTCACAACTTTTTTCACTGTCAGGAATTGAAAATGCGAAGCGTTAGCGTAGGCGAAAATCCCCTCTCGACACAGCAACACATCCTTGCGGTTCTGTTGACGCCTAGCGTACTCGTTTTCATCAGCTTGAATTCCCTTGAGTTGGGCCAGCAGGAACTCCTCTGGTATGATTCGGCCCATTTCCGTCCGTACGGTTTCGTCGACCACAGCCGCTTGCGCCGTCCAGCAACGGCTAACGTCACCGCCGGCTATGGGTTGGCCAGTTACCATGCCTGCCTTGGGGAAGGCTCGAAAAATTTCCAAACTCTGCTGCAGCCAGCCATCGAAAAAGAGCACATCGCTGTCGGTATAGGCGATAAACTCTCCTGGTGCGCCCAACAGCAACACGTTCCATGCGCCCACCTTTCCTAAATTCTGCCTAGAAAAGAGAAGATATGCAATCAAGCCATCAGCCTGCTTGGCCTGCAGAAAATCGCGCACTTTTCTGCAACTCCCATTGTCTAACACCATCAACTCTGCCTCTGTTCCAGCAGTTCTTACCATGGAAGTCAGGCACTCATCCAGGACGCTCAGCGATTGCTCCCAGTACCCTTCCAGGACTGGAATATGGACGGCCGTGCATAAGGTCACGGGTTTGGGCTGATAGACTTCCTTCAGCCATTTGGTTGGGTTTTGACCGACTCGAGACATGCGTTCAGCAAATATTAAACTCGAACTCTGGATCGCAGAGCCTTTCGCAGTCGCGCCAAGCGACGCTGGAGAGTGAAATTCATGTAATGCCACGTCCCGAAATGCCTACGCATCACCGCAGATTTCTCGGCCCATTGGAGCTGACTAGTCGCCGGCTGAGTCTTCATTCCAGCATGCTCACGGGCGAAGCACAACGGGCGGCTTGTGATGTACGGGTAGTCACAGATCTTCAGCAATCTTAGCCATAAATCGTAATCCATTACATAATGAAGGGACTCGTCCAACTGACCAATGCTATCTAGAAGTGTCTTCTTAAAGAAACAACTCGGCTGGAAAAATGTTCGCCCTTCTTTGATTTCTTGGAAGCTAGGCGCTTTCATCCGGGGGATTAAGCTCGCACTAATCCACTCTCTTCCAACGTAGGCCCCCCCCGCCAGCCAATTGACGCCCAGTTTGTTGAATTTCTCCGAAACATAACTTAGCGCTCCGGGAGCATAGACGTCGTCGCTGTTTAACCAAGCCAGTATTTCGCCGGTGGCTCTGCGAAAGCCCTTGTTTATCGCGTGCGTCTGACCGCGATCTTTCTCGCTCACCCAATAGCTCAGCCATCGTTCATATTTTGTGATAATGGGTACGGTGTTGTCCGTGCTGCCGCCGTCAATGACGATATACTCGAGGTTTGGATATTCTTGCAAAAGCACCGAACGGATCGTCTCCTCGATGTACTCCCCCTGGTTAAAGGAAGGAGTGATGATTGAAATTCGCTGACAATTACGTGATCGCATCTGGCTAACTTCACGGGTGGATTCGTCCTCAGTCCATGGCCAACCTCGACGCCCGCCAGTGTAGTTCTGTTCCGTGATGCATTCGTTGCCCATCAGAGACCTAAATTTGAACAGCAGCTAAGAGACGTGCAAACTGAACCTTGCTAGTGCTTTTCAGTTCCCACCCACCAAGAAGTATGACTAGCAATTGAAGGAGGATGCCCATGTCTTTGCACTGGCGTTTTATCTTTCCTTTGCTGTATAGCCTCATCGTAGCCCTGACGTTGAATCAACATTTCAAGCAGAAACCCAAGACGGTCTTCAACTTGAAGAATCGCGTCATCACCCTCCTGCGAAAACAGAAATCTGGCTAATCCTCTTCGGTGATTCTTGAGTAAAGTCACAATGGTAGACCTCACTTCCTTGACCCAAGAACCGCTTCTGCGGCTTGTGCCAGGCTTTTCGTCAAGGTGCCATGCAACACGATACGCGTTCAGCGCGACCCTCGATGCGCCAAAACCTCGATGCAGACGTCTGAGGTAATTCCAATCCAGGCGCCCAGCCGGCAGGAAATGGCGTAATTTGAGCCTCGGCTCGTACCAAATTCTCCAACCCGCTTTGCGTAAAGCAAGGCAAAGTTCGCTGTCCTCACCCGCGCTCAATGCGTTTCCTCTGCGACCTGTGAGCATCGGCCGAAACCCCGCTTCCCCTAGTTCAACGAGGGCGCTCTTTCTCGTCGTTAAACCCGCCCCCCATACATAACCCCGGGTCTCAGTAATGTCATTGGGTTGCTCGCCCTGCCTTCCCACAGCATAAGCATGCGCGAACTTCTCAAACCAGGGAGGCGGAGGTCTTTCACAAACGGCCTCGATTTGTCCACCGCAAAGTCCTACCTCCGGATGCTGGTGCATCACCGCAACCGCCAAGTTCGCCCATTGTGGACACAGCCAATTGTCGTCATCCACAAAGGAAAGAACCTCGTGGCGTGCTTCCTCCCAACCCCGCCGCCGGGCATGAATGAGCCCTGGAATGGGTTCCTTCACCACCCGCAAAACTCCGTCTCGTTGCTTGGGCCATTCCCTGGAGGCGAACCCGGCCGTATCGTCGCTAGATGCGTTGTCCACAAGGACAACCTCCCAGGCCAAACCTTCGGGCACTTCTTGAGCAGCTAGATGCGCCAAAGTGGGGCGTAGCCTCTGGGTGCTGTTGTGGCAGCAGACGATGAAACTGATTCCATTACTCATCTACTCTTTATCACCCTACCACTTAGCAGCGAAGTGTGCTTTGCGAGGCTTTTACTGAACTTAACGCCTCGAACATATCGCCTATGTGATTTGGAGCCACTTCTCTGGTACGGCTTGTAGGGTTGCTGCAGACCACTATTTAGGGTCACCAGCTAAATCGCTAAATCGCCTCAAGAGTTTTCTCCAAAAGGCGGAGACGATAAGACTAACGTACTTGCCTGGAGGAAATCTGCCATCCTCTATACGCGCAAGAGTAGATTCCCCTCCCTGAACTCTGTAAGGCGCAGCCATATGTACCAACATCTCAGGATGAATGACTGAGGCTATCCGGTCTTCCTTGCCCGCGCGCTCGGGAGACCGCTCGGCTACCATCACGTTCTGCCGATACCAGACTTCAATTCGGCTCTCGCCCCAGATCCTCCACCGTGGCCAGTCACTACAGGCGTATCCTTGTTCATTAAATAGACCTTGCCAGTAACTGGGCCATTGGCAGTTCACGTGGTGTTGCCCAGGTTGCCCCGGGCAAGCGCCCGCAAATAGAATTCTGTCCGAGTGCCTGGTGAGGCTCTTGATCAACTGACGAGCGCCTGTTTCCGGAAGGTGCTCAGCGACCTCGAGGCAGAGCACAAGGCCAAAGCGTTCGCCAAGGTCAAGCGGTGATTGCAAATCGCGGACGTGAAAATGCTGTGAGGGAATCAATAGGTCTCGGTCACTGATAGCTACGCCATCAACGCCCACGACCTGTTTCGCGCCATTCTCAATGGCTGCCCTCAGCCATGTGCCTCTGCCACAACCAACGTCCAGAACACTAGTCAGCGGACCAAGGGCCGTCAGCAACGGGATCGCAGCCCTTGGCCCATCGACGGTATGCACATTACGATCGTGATCGTATTGTATCTTTTCTGTTGGAGTCATATCGACCGCAAAGAGGGGATGACAGAGTTTTTAATTTTAGTGATTCCTAACAGAGGCTACTTCACGGCTCTCGTGAGATACACTAATGGCCATTCGGGTTCGCAATGGATCAAGGCCCTTAGCCGCCGTTTGGTTGTGAGGCAATCCAGCCAACCCGAATACATCGTCGTTGCGAGAGTAAAGCGATTCCCCCAGCCAAACACCTCAACCTCAGAGTATTGAGAAAACAACTGCCTTAGCCCTAGCTCGGCGAAGCGCCAATAATCGCCATAATTTCCGTGAATTTTGATTAGAAACGGTGTCGCGCATATACATGTTCCGCCTTTTCTGAGAATTCTAAATATCTCATTAATGGCGCTTTTGGGGTCGGCAACATGTTCCAGTATTTGGTCAATCACGACTACATCGAAATTGTCATCCTTGTACTGATGCAGATGTTGAATGTCCACCTCGGGCCAATTTGGGGCCACAGTGTAGTTTGTCTTGTTGAGGATTGCTGGGATTACTCCGTTCGATGCACCAAATTCTATTGCCCGAGTTAGCGCCGTATTTGGTATGGTCCCTTGGGTTACCCAAACTTTAAGTTTCATATAATATGGGTACCTAACAAAATGCTGGCCGCTCAATTCCTCTGGGCTAAACGACGCGGACTCGCGCATTGCTTTCAGCCCTTGTACGATAGGCCCCAGATACGGACGTAAGACGTTACGAATGGGTTTTAGATTCATCAGATTCACGGAGCCGAGGCCTAATAGAATAACCTGCTGGGAGCAATAATGCTACCGTGGTTTCGGTAATAGGGAAACGTTCTGTTTAAGTCTGGATAAGAGACCACTTGGAAACCCGCGCAGATGGCAACGCGATCCAGCGTTGTATCGTGGTTTGAACCCACCCAAACAGACACTGCGTAGCGTCCAGGAATGAGAGGCGGAAGCTGGGCCTCGATACTAAACCAATGTGCATGCGGCTGAGAAGCTATGAACCCAATTTCCTTTGGGATTATTTGCATAATGGATGCGCCATCTACATCCAATACGTCCACCACCACGAAACCAGGCTTGTGAGGCTCATTAGACGCACAATTGACCTCTATATTTAAAAGGTGGTTTGGCTGTTCGCCCTTGAGAAAGACCGACACACTTCTTATTTCCAGCGGTAAGTGTGGGTAGTCCTGGGGTCTCACCCATGATGAAGCGAAATTTCCGGCAAGAGGTTCGAGATAGCTTTGCACCGCAGAGGTTGGATGCCCTTGGAAGACCGGCAACCCTTTGGCTAAGACAATGACACTCCGGCATAGGTTTTGCACTGCCGCCATATTGTGGCTAACAAAGAGGACCGTGCGCCCGTGGCCAGCGACCTCGTGCATCTTACCCAGGCATTTACTCTGGAATGCTGCATCACCAACCGCAAGCACCTCATCAACAATCAGAATCTCAGGCTCTAAATGCGCCGCCACAGCAAATGCCAAGCGGACATGCATTCCACTGGAAAACCGCTTAACCGGCGTGTCGATGAATTTCTCAACTTCCGAGAATGCCACGATTTCATCAAATTTGTTTTTTATCTCCACCTTGGTCATCCCAAGAATTGTTCCATTAAGATAGACGTTCTCGCGCCCGGTAAGCTCTGGGTGGAACCCGGTGCCCACCTCCAGCAGGCTGGCGATGCGGCCTTTGACGCGGACCTCGCCGCTGGTGGGGGCGGTGACGCGGGAGAGGATCTTCAGCAGCGTGCTCTTGCCCGCCCCGTTGCGGCCGATGATTCCCAGGACTTCGCCTTGTTTGACCTCGAAGCTAACGTCTTTAAGGGCCCAGAGAGTCTCGGAGGGCTGATGGCTGAGACCTGAGACCTGAATAGCGGAAGAAGAAGGCGGAGACCTTAAACCTGAAACCTGAGAGGAACCAACTTTGGACAGCGGGTCTTCTTTGCCGCGGAGGCGGGCCCACCAGCGGTTGACGTCGTCCACGAGCCGCTTGCCGCCGATAGTGCCGAGGCGGTACTGCTTCGAGAGACGATCCACTTGGATGACGATGGACATTGAAGAGAGGGATGAAACTTGAAACTTGAACCTGAAACCTGAATGGCCAGCGGCGGATGAAACTTGAAACCTGAATAACGGAATCTGAAACTCGAGCGAAACCTGGGATTGGAAACCTGAAACCTGAGAGACTATTGGCCCATACGCCGGGACTTCACGTTTTTGGACATGGTAACGAAGATGGCGATGAGTTCGTCGGACTCGCGAAACAGCCAATCCAACAATTCGGAGTGAATGTCACAATCATCGCGGAGCAGTTCAAGCCAGAGCATCGATTCATCGGCTTCCTGGGCGCATTGTTCGATTTTGGAGACGAATTCGGAGTCTGAACGCGCCCGGGAGGCTTCACGGTAGTTGGCCGCCACGGAGGTCCCCGATCGCAGCAACTGCTTTCCCAAGATTTGCGCCTCAGGCCGGGTTTTAGGGAGCGAACAAGAGCAGCGAATGATTCCCGACGCGTACCCCTTCGTCCTCTCCCTCAGCTCCTCCTTCGGTGAGCGAAAGCTGCGGGGTGGAACCTGAAACCTGAGAACTGGCGCTTCAGGTCTCGGCGCCTCTCCTTCGACTTTTTCTTCTGGTTTCAGACTTCAGGTCTCGAGTTTCAAGTTTCAGGTTTCAGATTTCATCCCTCGCTTACACCGTATCCATAAACGTCTTCTCCACGTGGTTGAAGAGGAGGATGCCGCCGGCGAGGAGGAGGACGGTGGCGGCGGCGGTGTAACCAAGCTGCGACCAGTTGAATTCGCCGGTGCCGAGAAAGGCGTAGCGGAAAGTTTCAATGATGGCGGTCATCGGGTTGGCCAGCATGATCCAGCGGTATTGCTCGGGCAATCGAGAGAGCGGAATGATGACCGGGGTCGAGTACATCAGCAGTTGGGTGCCGAATTGCACCAGGAAACGCAGATCCCGGTAACGGGTGGTCATCGAGGATACGATGATGCCGCTGCCCAGCCCCAAGGCGGCCATGAGCAGCACCAGCACGGGCAGGAGCAGGAGGGCCGAGGTGGCGTGGATGGCGGTACCGCGGGCCAGAAAATAGACGTAAAACCCCAGGAAAAGCCCGAGCTGGATGCCAAACCGGATCAGGTTCGATAGCACGATGGAGAGGGGCACGGCGAGCCGGGGAAAATAGACTTTGCCAAAGATGGCGGCGTTGGCGTTGAACGTCTCCGAGGTCTTCATCAGGCAATCGGAAAAGTAGCTCCAGGCGGTCACGCCGGAGAGGTAAAACAGGATCTTGGGCAGGCCATCGGTGGAGAGCTTGGCGACGTTGCCGAAGATCAGGGTAAAAGTAAGCGTGGTGAGCAGTGGCTGAATAATGAACCAGAGCGGGCCGAGCACGGTTTGCTTGTATTGGGCGACGAAATCGCGTCGAACAAACAGCATGACCAGGTCCCGGTAACGCCACAGGTCGGCCAAGTGCAGATCGAACCAGCCGGTCTTGGGCCGGATGATGAGGGACCAGGAAGAGGGCTGAGGGCTGAGACCTGAAACCGGAGGGTCGGAGGGGAGTGAAGTTGGGAGTTGGGAGTCCGTAGATGGGAGTCCAAGCCCGGGAGCGGGCGAGGCGGTGAACGGTTGTGGAGGGTCTGTGGTCACGAAAGGGGGAGGCGCGAAGAGCTAAGCGCTAAGCGCTAAGGGCAAAGCGGAAAGCGTTAGGACGCAACGCGCAAGGAGCGGAGCGCAAAGCGGGAAGCGGAGGGCGAAAAGTGAATAACCAAGCTGCATGCGTTGTGGTCTGTGGTCTGTGGTCTTTCCTCAGTCTTCTGCGCGAATCAGGCTCGGGAGGCGCTCGCGGACGGCTTGGTCGGCGTCATCCAGCGAGGGGTAGCCGCTCAGGATCAACTCCAGGGTCTGCTGGCCGACGACGCGGCGGCCGGCGAGGACGGACTGCAGCCGGCCCGCCTGGTTCGAATCTTGCATCCCGGCCTGCTCCTTGAATCCGTCTTCCCATTGGCAGAAAAACACGAACAGGGCGCGGCCCTCGCCCTCGAACACGTACTTGCGGAAGGGGAGCTTGAAGGGACCCGCGTCGTACCACACCAGCTTGGACTCCGACACCTGGTTGAGTCCGGCGGCGGGAAGGCAGCGCTCAGGTCGGTGGATGCGGGAGGTAATGACCGATTCGACCGAACGCGGTTTCCAGCGGCAGAAATACGCGGTCCAATCCCTGCCATTCTCGGTCCACGCGCCATTTGCGCCCTCGTCAAAGGCGAGGAGTTGCAGGGTGCGCGGGGGCATCTCCACGGCCTTGAAATCGGGTTGGTTGGTTGGCATCGCGGCGGTCCAATAGAACTTGCCGGCGTTCGGGTTGCCATGGGAGCGGTACCAGGCTTCCGTGGCGCCGATGGAGAGCAAGGCGCAGCAACCGCATCCAACCAGGTAGCTCAAGAGAGGGCTGAAACCTGAGGGCTGAAACCTGAGGGCTGATGGCGTGGAACACGAGGCTGAGGGCAGAGGGCTGAGGGTAGTGGGTGGGGCAGACCCCTCTTCCCTCTTCTCTCTCCCTTCTTCCACCTTCCGGTCCGCGGTCTTCCGCTTAATGACAACCGCCAAGGCCCAAAGGGCGAAGAAGCAGGCTACCGTGATGGTCATGCCGGCCGGGTCGTGCCATTTGGCGATGGCGCCGATCCCATTCTTGTTCGCCTGCCAGCTCAACAGCAGGGTGCGGACGACATTGAAGCCAAAGCCGAGGACGATGCCGGAGACGAGGAGGGCGGCGCGCGGCAAGAATCGGAACCGGTAGAGTTCGCCCATCACCAGCGCCGCCATGAGGCTGGACTGGAACGAGCGAATGCCGCTACACGCTTCGTCGACCCCCACAGTGCCCGTGCTCAGTTCGATCAGGTTGCCTCGTTGAAGGGCCGGGATATCCATCCAGCCGAGCAGTTCCACCGTAAGGCTGGCGTCCAGGCGCATGAGACCCTGGGTAAGGCCCTTCTCGATCCGGTAGGGCCAAACGACGGCCACCAGGATGAGAGCGACGGGAAAGGCAAAGTGTTCCAGCCACGGCCGGCCCCCGGCCAGAAAGAGCGCGTATAGCGTTGCGCCCACGACGATGGCGGCATAGAGCCAGCTCATCAGCGGCCAATCGCGGTTGATCTCGTAAGCCACGCGCAGCGGCAACAACACTAACAAAAAGGCGAGCGCGCAGAGCGCGGAGCGAAAAGCGCAAAGCGGGAAGCGCAAGCAGGAAGGAGCAAAGGGCAATGCGGAAAGCGGAAAGCGAGCAGCGGGGCGGTCCGGCCATCGACGCATGAAAAGCACCGCGGCAAAGACCGGCACGAACCAGCCGTAGGCGTATTGTTCGCGCGCTTCCCATTGGCTGCTCAGCAAACGCCACAGGTCCAACCAGAGAACGCTGAAGATCGCTAACGGCAGCCACACCTTCACGCCGCTCGCAGGCGCCGGGGCCGCGGAGGCGGCCGGAGCGGAGAGGCTGGAAGGGTGAGCGTCGAGCGGGGAGGACATGAGGGGTTACGGACTACGGACTACAGACTACGGACTACGGACCACGGGTTACTCGCTAGCGGGCGGGAGGGAGTGATAGTTGGAGTACTTGTAGTAGTAATAGGACGGCGCGGAGGCGTCGGCCTGGTTGAAAACGACGCCGAGCACCCGAGCGTTGCGCTGATAGAGTTGTTGGAGCGCCTGGAGGGTGGGGCCGGCGCGGGAAAATCGGCTTCGCACGACGAACAGGGTGCCGTCCACCCGCGGGGCCAGCGTGGTGGCGTCATCGGCCGCAAAAACCGGACTGCTGTCGATGATCACAAAATCAAAGCGGCGCCGGAGTTCGGCCACGAGTTGGTCAAACCTCGAGCTGAGCAACAGGTCCCCGGAGTGGCCATGCGAGCCTCCCACCGAAATAAAGGAGAGGTTCGGCAGACAATTCGTCTGGATCGAGCTTTCCAATTGCTCCGGCGCGAGCAGCGCTTCCGTCAGGCCGGGTTCGCGCGGGAGGCCCATCAGTCGATGGAGTTTACCGCGGCGCAAGTCCGCGTCAATGAGCACCACGCGAGCGCCGCCCAGGGCGAGAGCCCGGGCCAGGTTGGCGGCCACGGTGGATTTGCCTTCATCGGGTATCGCGCTAGTGATCAGCACGACCTTGGGCCGATCGGTTTCCGTGGCCATGAACATGAGCGCGGAACGAAGGCCGCGAAAGGACTCGGCATAGGCGTGTCGCGAATCGTTCACCTCGAGCAGAGCGGGTGGGGCATCCCCCTTGGGGCCGCGCGCCTCGGGCACCTGGCCCACAATGTATTCGCCGAGCTTGGCATGCACCTCGGCGACCGATCCCAGGCGGTCGTCGCGAAATACCATCAGCAGGATGAGGCCCACGCCCAAACCCAGACCGCCCACGCCTCCGAGGGTTAGTTCGCTGATCTCCTTGGTATAAGACCGCTTCGCCTCCGTGGCCGCTTCCAAAATCGCGAGCGTCTCCTGGTCGATGTTCCGGCTGATGCCAACGTTCTGCACCAGCATCACCAGGCGGTTATACACGCTTTCAATACGCTGAACATTAAGCTTGAGGCGCTCGGCCTCGGCCAGCCGGGTGTTGGCCTCGACGACATTGGTTTCCCATTCCCGGATCGAGGCTTGGATGGTCGCTATCTTCAACTGGAGCGCTTGGCGGGACGAGGCGACCTGCTCCTGGTTCTGGCGGCGGAAAATCTCGATGAGCTTCTGCGCGCGCTCGATATCGGCATCGATCTTGACCATCTTGGGGTGTTTTGGCAGCAAGTTCTTGTTGAGTTTCTCCCGCTGCATCCTGAGCAACTCAAGCTCTTTGGAAGCGTTCTGCCGCTCCGTCGGTGCGCCGGAGGCGGAAGGCGGACCCATGCTCGCCACCGTCTCGCCGGCGTCGGGGCTGGCATTGGTGCTCCCCGCCGCGCCCGGCGTCTGATCCGAGGCGGTCGCCTGCAACAACCGGTTCTCAAGTTGGAGGTCGGACAGCTTGGTCTTGAGGGTGGCCAGGTACCCCCCAGAAACCGCGCCCTCTTGCTGCAGGATACCCATGTTGTTGGTCCGCTGGAAAGCCAGGAGGGCGTCCTGCTCGCTCTTCAGATCGCGCTCGGTGCGCTGAACCTGCTCGGTGATCGAGGCCAGGGTGTCGCCCGAAACCACTTTGCGGATGTTCCTTTTATACTCGAGATAGACATCCATGAGGGCATCCAGGTAGGCCCGAATGTAGGGGGCGTCCGAGCCGGTGGCTTGGAGGACGAACACCGAGCTCTTGGTTCCCCCCGCGACGCTGATCGTTACCGGTAGCGGTTGACGATCCTTTCCCAGCGGAATCGTGACATTGGTGCTCGAGGTCCTCAGGCGCGCCAGGGCCAGTTCCCGGAGCGTTTCGCTCTGTAGCAATTCGGTCTGCGTGCCGAGGAAATTCTGGACGTCCTCGGCGAAAAGCGACCCTTCCGGCAGGTGGAGTTTAACTGTCTCCCACATGCGGGCTTTGGAAGTAAAGGTCGGCGGTTGCGAGAGCACAAAACCCACCGAGGCGCCGAGGCCAAGCGCGAGGGTCAGGACCGGCAGCCACCAGTACTTGAGCAGGCTCGCCAGCAGGCGCTGAACCGGGAACGGCGAGGCCGGGGCGGCATTGCCCTCCATCGGACTCATCATCTGCTGGTCCGGGCGCAAGGCGGGGAGCATGTCTGACATAATGACCGCTAAAACCGGATCAACCGCTCGGGCACGTAAATGAAATCGCCCGCTTCGAGGGGCAGGTCAGACTCCGCCCTGCCCTTCTCCATAACCGCCGCGACGTCCACCGTGAACTTCTGCTCTTCGCCTGTCGGCCGTTTACGCGTGACCTGCACCTTGTGTTTATCGGCAAAATCGCTGAACCCTCCAGCCCTTAGGATCGCCTTGCTGAGCGTCAACACCTCGTCGCTGGGGATTTCCTGCGGTCCGGGGCTGCGCACGGGACCGACCACGTAAACTTTCCCGCGGCTCTTGGTCATCAAATCCACCGCGGCGATTACGGTGGCATGACGGTAATATTCTTTTTGCAACTCGGTTTGAAGATCGCGGGCAAGCTGCTTGCACGTCTTGCCCACCGCCGGGAATCGCCCGATATAAGGAACCTCCAGGTCCCCGGAATCGGTGACAAAAAGCGGCTTGGGATCTTCCTCGTCTTCGACGATCCGGAAGCTCAACTTGTCGCCAATGGCCAGGATGTGTTTGTCATCGAGCGCATCCATGCTGTTGGTGCCGGACGCCGCAGCGAGGTTGGTTCCGGCTTTCGGGCCGAGCGGGGCGACCAGGTTCGTTCCTTGCTTGCCGCCCGGCGGCGCCACCAGGTTGGTTCTGCCTGGGGCAAGGGAGTTTGTGGCATTTACCAAGGCATTCGTTGCGGCGGGAAGTTTCGCCGGCGCGACGTTGGTCGCCGGTTCGATCGGATCCATGGGCAGGGCGGAGAACTTCGAGTCGGCGGCGCCGCAAGGCCAGGCCACCCAGAGCGCGAGCAGGGGCCAGAGCGCGAGCAGGCCGCGCCCAACCAACCAGCGCGGGCTTGGGCCTCCGGGACGGCTACCTCGGGCTTTCGAAGTGCTGTGGGTCATTGGTAGGTCAATTGGAGCCCCACGATGTTCTGCGCGTAACTGTTGTTCGCGAGGTCAGACGAACGCAGGGTGAGCCGGTAATTCAGGCCCAGCGTCAATCGGCTGGTGAGGTGATGGCTCACGCTCAGCGAACCTCCGTACCAATCGTAGCTTTCCACGAGGTTGCCCCTTACGTTTCCCTGCCCTTGGTCGCCATGCTCGTAAAAGAGCGTGGTTCCGATGTCGAAGCCTTTGATGATGTTCCAGTGAAGGCCGGGACGGATATACGAATCCTCGACGGCATCGGCCTGGATTCCCATGCGCGTCTCGTGGCCAGCGCTGAACGTATAGCCCACGCCGTCGGAGAGCTGGTGGCTCACCGTCAGATCCGCGTACCACGAATTCATGTCGGAGGTCTGGATGGATTGGCTGGTTTGTTGAAAGGCGAAGATCGTATAGCCAACGCGCGGCTGCACATGGAGCGATGCGCCGGGCTGCCAATCCGCGTAAAGGCCCGCGCTATAATTGGCATTGTTATTCAAGACCATCTGGTCATAGGCCGTGAACGACCCCGAACCCTCGACGCCCGTGGTAAACCTGGGATTCCACCGGAACCCCGCGCGGCCCACGAGCATCTCAGAAGCGTGGTCCATCGAATTGAACTGGTTGGCGGTGGACTTGACGGTTTGGTGGTCGTAGCCGAGGTTCAAAGTCACGTCTTGCAAGTCCCAAGTCGTATTCAAGCCGGCGCTGTTCTGAAAGGACCCCAAGCTCCCTGTATTGGCGACCCTTGCGTCCGTGGAGGAGTTCTGGGAGTAACTGAAACGGTCATGGAGGTTAATCAGAAAGTCCTTCACGTAAATATCGAAAGAAAGCGCGGACCCGGATTGCACGTAGAGACTGCTCAGCTCACTATGTTTGAAATACTCTTGATATCCGGCCGTCACGTTGAGTTGCAGCAAGTTGCGCTGGGTTACCGGGTAGCTGACGTTCAAGCCCATCGTCGGCCTCAGGATGACGTCATCCTGGGCGTTGTCTTTGCTTAGATAGACATTGTCATTCCAGTCCAACGCCAAGGAAGGGGTTAGCAACAGCTTGAAGTCCCCCGATTTGACGGTATAGGGCATGGCGTCCGGCTGAAGGCGCCCGGCCGCGGCTGCGGCATCTCCGGCCATCGAGTTCCGGAGCGCTTCCTGGGAGCGCCCAGTGAGGGTCGCATAGTGCAGCGAAGCGGCCAGCAAAGGGACCAGCGCGGCTCGGGCAAAGCGGCGAGGCGCCGGCAACGAGTAATCCGTGCAGGTTATAGGCATGGTCAGACCTGGATCCTGATTTGGAGCATTGGTTTTTCCTCTTGCGGGCGCTGGGCATCGTCACTGCGCAAGGTCCGGCCGGAACGAGGGGATGGACGGCTCTTAGGGTCGCCGGAAGCTGATCTCCCAGCGGCGGAACGTTTCTCCGCCTCCCCGTTGGCCGCTCCGATGAGACCCGATCGCGGGCACAGCCCGATGGCCTGCAGGCGGCAACTCTTATCCACCGTCGGCGGTTGGTCAGGGGCAGCGCCTTCCTCGAAGAGGTTCTTCCGGTACTGCCCTGGGCTGGAGCCAAAACGGCGCCTGAAACAGGAATTGAACAAACCCAAGTGGTTGAAACCGCATTGCTCAGCGACGCTGACCACCTTCACCCCAGGGTCGCGCAGTAGAAACGCGGCCCGGATCAGGCGCAGTTCCATGCGCATGGCGGAGAAGGACATGCCGAAATATTCGTTAAAAATGCGGTTGAGATGGCGCGGGCTGCAACTGAACCGCTTGGCCAGGTCGAGCACGGAGCAGTCAGTGATCTCGGCAACGGAGAGTTCCTCAAACAGCCGGGTAATGTGTTCCTGCGGCCGCATTCCCCCCCAGAGGCGGGCGCGTTCCTCAGTGAACTCGACCGATAACAGGGTCGAGAGAATCCGCAGCAATTGGCCGCGATGCTCAAGGCTGAATCGGGGCGAAACCTCGCCCAGGAGCTGGTGGCATTTTACAGCCAACGGGTGGGAGGCCGGGTAATGCTTGATCGCCTTAAAGCCATCGAGGACCGCATGCGCATGGCCGATTTCGCTCGCGTCGAACAGAGGGAAGAGGTGCTCGAAACGGGCCGAGAAACACTGGAACGTCATCCCGCCTTGCCCGCGAACGGAGGCGCTCCTTTCGAAGGCGGATTTCAGCACGGCAATATCGCCGGGCAGAAGCGACTGCGTCGCCCCACTCCCACCGCAACTTCCGTCGCCTCCGGTGGGAAAAATGAGGCAGAGGTTCTCTCCCTCGTTGAAGCTCCACTCCTCCCCCGGCCCGAGCTGAATCAGGCGCAACGAAAGATGATCCCGGTTGAGCATATAAACAACTCCCTAAGAGCCGCCCCTTTTCTTGCCGATTGCCTTGGACTTGGCTTCAGGCGGCATTCTGGGAACCGCGACGAGCCACTTTCGACCACGACGGACGAGGTGACAAAGTGCTGGATACGCAACGACCTTTTCGTGTTACGCTAGCCTCCCCTGCTGGCTCTTCGTCTCCGCTCCGCCACTCTTGGCCAGCGCCTGGACACACTCCGTGCCGGTCAATTCGCAGGCGGCATTTCGCTGGACCCAAGATCGACTTACCGACTTCTTCCTTCAAGATAGCACGATCGGTCGCGGCCCCCAAAAGCCAAAAAGCTACAGACTAATCGGCATGATTGTGTCATTCGTCAAGTAGAAGAGTCATTTTCCGCAGCCCATGGCCACGCCCAAAACGCAGGTTTTCCAGTCGCGAGGCTGCTCCAAGGCCTCTCCGGCCGCGCTGCCAAACGCCTGCAACTCTCAGGCCGACGTTTAGGCGCCTCCAACCAAAGCGATAGCGGAGAAAGATCGTCAGGAGCTAACATGGGGAACCCCTCCCACTCGTTTCATTACGTACTTAACGCGATGAGGATCCTCCACCGTCGCGTTACGGTTCTCCGTGACAACAAACCCTCGCCCCTGGGAACGCCGTTCATTCTGCAAAAACGTCTTTATTAAGCGGCTCACGAATTTCTAAACATGCAAACTATTCCCGGCAGCAGCGGTTGGCAATGCATACTTTTGACGGATTCCACCCATGCCGGCCCTAGTCAGATAGGGCGCCGATCGGGAAAAACCCCACATTCTGACCGAGCTTTCGGCTGGCGACCGGTAAACACCAACCGGCGCCGCCGGAAGCAGCTTGCTATTATTCACACACTGAGATGCCACAGGCGCTCGTCATGCCCTTTCCGATCCGGTTCCTTTGAGATTGGTTACGCTTAAGTTGTGAAGCATGAAAGCTGCCAAGTGGTCGAAGTGTATTAGAAATGCAACGTAAATAGTGTAAGTCGTTATTCAGTAACAGGTTATAAATAAGTCGTGGTGGCTGCCTGAAAGGGGAGCCCCTTTCAGGGACGGCAAATTATGCCGACGGTTCTGTCGGATAGCTCCAAAGGAACGTGCGTAACAACTTCATAATGAACCACTTAGAAACGGCTTATAGAACTGTAAGGTTCTTGGACAGTCTAACGCTTGTCTGCCCCATGAGCAGGGCGCTAGCCCGGCGGAGATAACGCTTACCTGCGAGCGGCAGACGCTGCCGGCAAGGCGGCGGATGCGACTCTAAGGAATTCCCAGCCGCCCAGGACGTCCAGGAATAGCCGAGGTCTCCGCCGACCAGAAGTTTCGCCGTTGGGACTTTGGCGACCTGCAACTCGGCCCCTAGGATTGCGCTCCATCAGCGCGGGGTATGAACCCGGTTGCGCCTGAAAAGCAGGAGCCCGGACCTCGATGATCGGATTGATTCCCGTCGACGTCCAGGGCAAGCTCATCACGGTTATGCGTTTGAGAAACACTGCCGGCTTCGGTGAGCTGGGGATTGCTCAGGAGGCGTCCCTTTCGTTACTTCTGCGGTCCTGCGCTTTGGGCGCGCTTCTGGCGTTGCCAATCCAGGCCCAAACGCTTCGCGATCCGAACACGATTGACGATTGCAGATACAAGGATGTTGGGGCCGCACAGGGAGCCTGGCAGCCGATGGCCGGCACCGCGCCCGTCCTGACGAGCGCGGTCGAGGGCCAAGCAGCCCTGGAACTGCGCTGCAATTTCGTCGGCGCGAAAACCGAGCGCGCGTCTTGGGATAAACAGGTCAAGCTCGATTTGTCGGCCGGGCATGGGATCCAGTTCAAAATCCGCTGCGCCGATGCTTCGCCGGTATCCTATTTCAGTCTCTATTTCCAAAGCGGAGCAGGTTGGTACCACGCCTCGTTTTACCCGGAGTCTTCCACGGATTGGAATACGATCACGATCCTCAAGAGCGAAACGAGCGTCGAGGGGAAACCCGACGGGTGGGGGCAGATTCAGACCATTCGTCTTTCCGCCTGGCGCGGCAGGGACGCGGACACCGAGTTCTTCGTGGCCGACCTGCGGCAAGTAGGCGTCCTGGGCGCGGACGCGCCGGTGGCCATCCTGCGCGACGAATCTGCGGCCCGGATCTCGCGCGAAGAGGCCGGGAGCGTGGAACGATACTCGGAAATGGTCGCCCGTCAGTTTCAGGACCTGGACATCGGCTGCGCCCAGGTGAGCGACCTTGACGCCAGCGTCGCGCCGCTGCGACGGGCCCGGCTCGTCGTATTGCCTTACGACCCGTCGTTGACAGAGCGGGCAGAAGCGGAATTGATTCAGTACGTGAGGGGCGGCGGCAAAGTGCTGGCTTTTTACCACGTTCCGGCCCGGCTTCAACCAGAATTGGGAATCGGAGACGAAAAGCATGTCAAGGCCGCCCGCCCGGGAGCTTTCTCCGCGTTGCGAGTGAAGAGCAACCTGCTGCCCGGCGCTCCGGCGTTGGTCGGCCAGCAGTCCTGGAACATCGACGCTTACCAACCGCTGGCCGGAGCGGGCGAGGCGCTCGCCGAGTGGCTTGACGAAAAAGGCGATCCCACCGGTTATCCCGCGATCGTGGGAACGACCAATTGCGTGGTCATGACTCACGTGTTGTTGGGGGACGATGCGGTCAACAAGCGGCGTTTGCTCTTGGCGATGGCGGGGCGGCTGGCGCCCGAATTGTGGCGGCTGGCGGCCGAGGCGCAACTGGCGCGCCTCGGGACCATCGGCAAATTCAAGACGTTCGAGCAAGCGACGGAGCAGATCGGCCGTTTGAATCCGGGCAAGGCGGCGGTCAGCAACGCGCTGGCTGAAGCCTGTGAGTTGCGCCGGTCGGCTTGGCAACTGAACACCCAGCGGCAATTCGGCGAGTCGATGACGCAAGCCGCCGCGGCGAGCCAGCGGCTCATGGAGGCATTCTGCCTGGCCCAACAACCCTTGCAGAACGAGTTCCGCGCTTTCTGGTGCCATAGCGCCTCGGGTGTCTCAGGAATCGACTGGGACGAAGCGGTGAGCCGCTTGGCGCAATACGGCTTCACCGCGATATTGCCCAACATGCTCTGGGGCGGGGCGGCGTTCTACCCCAGCCGGGTGTTGCCGGTCATCGGGCGAGAAGACCAAATCGCGCTTTGCCTCGCCGCCTGCCGTAAGCATGGCCTTCAGCTCCACGTCTGGAAGGTGAACTGGAACCTGGGATCGGCCGCACCCCGCGAATTCGTGGAGAGCTTGCGCCAGCAGGGGCGGCTCCAGGCCGATTCGCAGGGCCGGGAAGCACTTTGGCTTTGCCCCTCTCATCCCGCCAACCAGAAGCTGGAAGTTGACTCGCTGATCGAGGTCGTCCGCAACTACGCGATCGATGGCCTCCATTTTGATTACATCCGCTACCCGGATTCGGATCACTGTTTCTGCGCCGGTTGCAGAGAACGCTTTCAGCGGGCGACGGGCGCCACGCTGACCCACTGGCCCAGCGACGTCCTGGATAAGGGCCAATGGCGCGAGCGCTGGCTGGACTGGCGGCGCGGCAACATCACCGCCGTCGTGAAAACCGTGAGCGAGCAGGCGCGCGCTATCAACCCGAAGCTGCGTCTTTCCGCCGCGGTGTTCGCGAACTGGCCGCGCGATCGCGATGACGTGGGTCAAGATTGGAAACTGTGGTGCGCCAAGGGTTACCTCGATTTCGTCTGCCCGATGGACTACACGCCCAGCAACCGGAGTTTTGAGAATCAGGCGGCCCAGCAGATCCAGTGGGCCAAGCCAGTCCCCTGTTACCCGGGGATCGGCGTCAGCGCCTCCACTTCGCCATTTGGCGTCGATCGCGTGATCGAAGAGATTCAAACCACTCGTCGCCTGGCCGCGGGCGGCTTCGTGATCTTCAATTACGGGGCGCCGGAGAGCAAGGAATTACTGCCGATGCTCGGGATGGGGATAACGGCGCGGAAGTGAAACCACTGGGAACGGTTTCACGACGATGGTCGCCAGGCTGATCGCTTAATCCCCGAGTCGCCACGCAGCCTGCCTGAAAGTGTTCCCGCCGGCAAAGGCCGAGGCATTCGAGTATTGCCTCAGGATTCCTGATCCCGCCGCACAGAAACTCGCAGACCTGGAAAGCCGGTGCACCTCTCCAGGCGGACGATCCTGCTCCCTCTCCCTCGGGAGAGGGCTGGGGTGAGGGGAATCTCGGTGTCACCTGATTTCCACGGTTTCAGGAGTCCTGTGCCTGGACCAGATCCTCCACGCCGACCTCGTACCCACCCTGCCGGGCGCCCTGGCAGTGATGGAGCGGGCTCAACCAATGGCCGAAGCCCGGCTGCGGCAGCTCCGGCCGAAGTGCTGCCTCGAAGGGAGCGCCTGATAGGGTTCCACCCTTCCCGGACGCCGGGCGCTGGCTCGTCCACGCGAACGCTCGCCTGGCCCATACGGCCGCAAATGGGCCAATCCATGAACACGATGAGCTGGGTCGACGCCTCGCATTCAATCGCGCTCCCCGGCTGATCGGTCTTCCAATACTTGTCGCCCGATTGATTGGCCTCGAGGCTCCCGCCTCGATGGTTATGGCTTCGGTATGGCCTTCAGGCTGAGGTTCCGAATTTGAAGATCCACGTCAAACATGCCCGGGACTTCCCAGCCGATAAAGATGCCCAACGGCCGGTAATCGGCAAAATCCGGGGCGCCTTTGATGAACCCCTTGTCCCGGGCATGCTCCAGGCCCAGACGCATCAAGGCCAGCAGATCCTGCTCGAACGTCACCCATTCTCCACCGTGGGTGCTCCCGCGGGCAAATCGATCTGAAGCCGGAGTGAAGATAAACAGCTTTGTTTCACCGAAGTCCTGGGCCTCGTACGCGGGCACTATGCGATGCCGATTATCGTAAATGGGAATGCCGAACCAGAAACATCCCCGGTAGTCGGCTGCCTTGGGATTGCGATTGGCCACCGTGAGGTAAACGAAGTATTGCGCGGCGTGGAGGGATGGAGAGTAATCGTTAGTGTGGACCAACCTGGAGCGTTTGAGCCGCGCTTCGAGGTGGAACTCGCAGGCGCCAAGTTCCGCAAGCGTCGGAGGATTCTCGAAGTCCTGCTGAACCAGGAGGTGAACCCAAGGCTCGTCGGCCGACTTGCGCGCCTGCGGGTATTCCGCGCCGGTATTGACCGCCAGCGAGAGGTCCGCTACGGCGTTGTCAGGCTCTCCCACAACGACGGCTTTGGCGTTGTTGGTAAAGGCCAGCGTCTGGCCTGAGACCGCGCGATTCTCCAAGCGCAGAGGGAACCTGCTGGACCATTGAGCAAGGTCCCAGACGGGTTTTCCAGGAGCCAGTCCACCCAGCGTTCCATAAACAACGCGTTTGCCGGGTTTGGGTTCGAGCAGACAGAAGCCGCTCTGAAAATGGGGGTCTCGAACCAGTTCGCGTTCACCCGCCGCGCCTAAGCATGAGAAAGCAGCGAACCCTAAGCACAACAGCACTTCGAAAGAGCGCCGGGAGCCGCGAGCCCGCGCTGGCGAAGCCCGCTCCGAGCAGCTTCCATTCGCGGGGCATGGCCGGATTGCCGGGTTCAAAAGCGATTCCGATTCCATATGCCCCCTTCGATAACGCGCGCTCGGTCCGTTCGGAATGAGCGATGCGCCAGATTGACGCCAATATCAACAATTTCGGCGGTTCTTTCCATTACCTAATCAGCATCTTGTCAGATCCTTTTAACCGGCGCAAACGCGCTTTGCGCTCTCCGTCCTCAGTTCGGCTTTGCCACCCGCGCCATCCGTTTTAACAAGGCGAGCGCGTTTATTGTCAAAAACCGCTCGCCCACGAGGTTTTTTCAGCGGGCGCGTTATCAGCGGTCGCAGCAAGCTCCGGAGGCGGCCAGCGGACAGGCTTTCTCAGCAGCGACCCGGGTCAACGCATCGAGCCTGCCGGAGAGGTGCCCGAGAGGTTGACTCCCGCCGTTGTACGCTGTAAGCCTTCGTAAAATGATTCGCAAGACGATCGTATTTTGGGTAGCCGTGTGCCTGTGGACTTCCGGCGGACTGGTTCGGGGGCAAGATTTGAGGGTCGAAACTCTGCGCTGCGAGCGCCAGGCGAACCCTTTGGATATCGATACTCCTCAGCCTCGGCTGAGTTGGGTCCTGAGTTCCGAAAAGCGCGATCAGTCGCAGACGGCGTATCAAATCCTGGTGGCCACGTCGCCAGACAAACTCCAGCAGGGGCAAGGCGATTTGTGGGACAGCGGCAAGGTCCGATCGGGTGAATCCGCGCAGGTAGTTTACACCGGCAAGCCTCTGTTGTCTCGAGCCCGCGCATACTGGAAGGCGCGGGTGTGGGACAAACAAAATGCGGGGTCGGATTGGAGCGCTCCCGCGCAATGGGAGATGGGTTTGCTCCGGCCCGAAGACTGGCGCGCGCAATGGATTCAATCTCCGGATCCTGGGCCGAAGTCAGATGGGGACCGCTTCAATGACCACCCCGCGCCGCTGTTCCGCAGAGAGTTCACGATTGAGAAAACCATCGCCCGGGCGCGGGCTTACGTCAGCGGCTTGGGCTACTACGAATTGCGCCTCAATGGCGAGCGCGTCGGGGACCGGGTGCTGGACCCCGGTTGGGCGGCGTATTCGAAACGGGTTCCCTATTCCACCTATGATGTAACGGCCCAATTGAAGCTGGGCCGTAACGCGGTGGGGATTATGCTCGGCAATGGCTGGTACAATCCGCTGCCGTTGCGGTTCTGGGGGCACTTGAACCTACGCGAGCATTTAATGGTCGGCGTGCCGCGGGCCCTCCTGCAATTGGCCATCGACTATACCGACGGGACATCGGAAACGGTGGCAACCGACGCCACCTGGAAGACGGGGCTGGGACCCGTGTTGCGGAACAACGTTTACCTGGGCGAGGTCTATGATGCCCGCCGCGAACAACCCGGGTGGGACCAATGCGGTTTTCAGGCATCAACGTGGGATTCCGCCATTCTCTCCACGAACGCCATAGGCCCTTTGCGCGCCCAAAGCGCTCCCCCAATCCGCGTCACTCGCGTCCTGGCCCCGGTGCGACGCACCGAACCCGAGCCGGGAAAGTACATTTTCGATTTTGGACAGAACTTCGCGGGAACCGTAAGGCTTCGAGTGAAGGGTCCCGAGGGCGCGACGGTTCGGTTGCGCTATGGGGAGTTGCTCTATCCCGACGGCAAGCTGAACGGGATGACGGCGGTGGCCGGCCAAATCAAAACCGGCGGCAAAAACTATGTTTACCCGGGAACCGGCGCTCCTGATACTGCCTGGCAGAGCGATGTTTACACCCTCAAAGGCGGCGCTGAGGAAAGCTACACTCCGAAGTTCACATTTCACGGGTTCCGCTATGTCGAGATGACTGGCTATCCGGGGGAGCCGCCCCTGGACGCCCTCGAGGGCTTGCGCCTGAATAGTGACGTTGAACCCGTCGGCGCATTCTCGTGTTCGAATGAGCGCTTCAACCAAGTCCAGCAACTCATTCAATGGACGTTTCTCGCCAACCTGTTCAGCGTGCAATCCGACTGCCCCACCCGGGAAAAGTTCGGATACGGAGGCGACATGGTCGCGACCAGCGAGACTTTTCTTCTCAACTTCGACATGGCCCGATTTTACGAGAAAACGGTCCAGGACTATGCGGACGCCGTGCGGCCCAATGGCGGGCTGACTGAAACGGCGCCGTTCGTGGGGATTTCGGACGAGGGGTTGGGTGGGGACTCGGGCCCCGTCGGGTGGGGGACCGCCTTTCCGCATTTGCAGTGGCAGCTCTATCAATATTATGGCGACCGCCGCGTCCTGGAAGAGCAGTATCCGCTTACGAGGAGGTGGGTTGAGTTTTTGCGTTCGCAGGCCAAAGACAACCTTCTGGACAACGGCATCAGCGACCACGAGAGCCTGGCGCCCAAGCCGAAGGCCGTGACGGGAACCGCTTTTTACTATTATAACCTCGATCTGCTGTCCCGAATTGCGCGTGTTTTAAACAAAAGCGAGGACGCGCAACAGTACGCGTCATTGGCGGCCGACGTCAAAAAAGCGTTTATCCGCCGGTTCTTGAAACCGGGCACTGGCCTGTTCGATACCGGCACGCAGGGGTGCCAGGCCTTCGCGCTCTTTTTCGACCTGATGCCGCCAGAGGAAAAACCTAACGCCGTACAGGTCCTGGCTCGGGACATTCTCGAATCGCAGCGCGGGCACCTGAGCACGGGAATTTTCGGCACGCGTTTTCTGCCTCTGGCGCTGTCCCAGGCCGGCCGCGCCGATGTGGCCTATGTTGTGGCCAATCAAAAGGACTTCCCCGGCTGGGGTCACATGCTCGAGCGGGGAGCTACCACGCTCTGGGAACACTGGGAATTCAGCGATGACACTTATTCGCACGATCACCCGATGTTTGGCTCGATCGGCGAGTGGTTTTTCAAGGCCGTCGCCGGCATTGACGCGGACCCGGAAATGGCGGGGTGCGACCGTTTCATCATTCGCCCCCGGCCCGTGCCAGAGTTGACCTGGGCCAAGGGGGAATACCGAAGCCTTCGCGGCCCTGTGCTTTGCGAGTGGCGTTCTGGAGACGGCCAAATCACTTTGAATATAACGATTCCGCCGAACGCCACTGCGACCGTGTTTATGCCGGCGCAAGACCCCAAGGCCGTGCTGGAAAGCGGGACTCCCGTCGCAGAGGCCCTCGGCGTGCGCTCCTTGCGCGCGGAACAAAACGTGGCTGTCTTTCAGGTTGGCTCAGGCCGATACCGGTTCACGGCTCCTTTTGGGATGCAGACTCGCTGAAGGTTGAGCGTCAACGGGTCGCCCGGAAAACCTTCCTGCAAAACCGGGCTTCGTGGGTTGGATCAATCGAGCTAGTCAATCAGAGGTTGGCTGCGCTCCTGGTGAAGAGCCTTTGGTTACTCCAGCACGAAGCTGGCAGGGGAGTAGGCCGGCAGGTCAAAGCTGAGCTTGCCGGATGGGATACCCGATGACGGACCGATGCTCTCGCCGCGCAGGTTCACTGGGGTCGCTTTCCGGAACGCGCCAGGGATCGCTACGGTGAGATTGCCCGCGATGCCGGCTTGCTCCCAAACGCGCAAGACGGTGCCCGAGCCATCGGGGTTTCTGCCGAAGGCGGTCACGAGAACCCCTTTGCGGGAGAGGGTGATGCCCGGTTGGGTGGGCGGGAGCTTGCCGGGGCGGGAGGTGGAACGCGCGGCCAGGAGCGGAACTCTCGTTTCCATGGACGGCGTCAGAAGCGCAGACTCGGTGGCGTAATGGTCGAAAGCCCAGAGCCGCACGCGGCTTTCCATGCGCTCACCATGGCCGATCCAGCCTCTGAAATTGGTGCGCCAGTGGTTGTTGTACAGATTGATATAGACGCGCGCTGTCTTTGGTTCGTAGCGTCGGTCAAACTCGTATTCTCCCGGTTCGCCCAAGCTCACCATCGGTGAATCCAACGGGCACAGGCCCACTCCGGTCTTGGTGTCGCCATCGTAAACGGCTACCCCGGTTTCTGTAAACATGTTGTGATAGTTGACGTTGTCCAGGGTGACGTCCGTGACGGGGTCCACATCGGCGCCCAGGCGACCGACGCGGAACTTCGGGTGAGCGCCGGCAAAGGGCAGGCAGATCCAGCCGGCTTCAGGCCACCCGTCGGGCTGTTTCTGCCACGACACTACCAAGTCGGCTACCGGCAACGCCGCCGGCAGTGTAAGGCGGATGGAGATCTTCTGTTCCTGGCCAATGGCGCCGGCGCGGAGCGCGCCGGTCATGACGGCCGTGACATCGATCGAGGTCTTCTGCACCGTAAGCGTCATATTGTCCGGCAAGGCGGAAGCGTAGGCGCCCTCCTCCGGCATATCGTAAGCCGCGAACAAGAATCGGTGCGGCAGGTATTGTTCATAGAGGCTCTTGGCGATCCAATTGGTGACCTGTTGATAGCTGAAACGCTCGTACAGGTACTGGCCGAAACCTTGCGCCGCGCCGCTATCCACGAGTTCATGGCCGCTGCGTTTGTCCACAAGGCTTTCGATACGGCCGCGTTTGGGATCCAGTTTGGCTCGGAAGAACGGGCTTTCGATTAGGCCGTTCGTTGCATCGGCCGTCAGCGCGGGTGGTTCGATCCTATCCTGAGTGAAGACAAAGCTCCGGTAGCCCATCGGCGGGATGTCTCGAACCACAAAGCGGCGGACGCGGCTAGGGTTATCCTCGATGGATGGCGCGTCAAAAGCCACCGGAACCGCCGGGCCGCCATCCACCGGTTTCAGCGCGGCGCCGGCAGGCAGGTGAAAGCAGTTTAGGGTTACTTCGCCGTCGCGCGACCACGGCAATGGATTGTAAACCACCACGCGGCCACCGCTCACCGCAACGTTGTCGGAGAGCGTTAGGATCGCGTCTGCGCAAGGCTCCGCTACCAACCGCCGCAGGTCCTCGGCGCATTGCGCCTTTTCATCCCAGGATTCCTCCATCAGCCGATACGAGGCGCTCATGCCTTCCGCCCAGAACCGGTCCCAGTCGGCGCCATTCTTGCCAAAGGGCTGTTTGATGTAGTGCTGGTTGGCCAGGCCAAAAGTGTGCTCCGAAAAGCGGATGCTGCGCTCGTAAGCCGTCTGGATCGCCTCGCCGATGCCGGGCCGGAACACGCCCCAGCACTGGGACTCCTGGGTGGAGAGCGCCTCCACTGTCCCGGGAAGGAACCGATGGTCGCGGGCCACTTTAACCGCGGCGGGCATGCTCATGACCCCATGAACCCACGGGTCTGGAATGTCGGTACGCACGACCGGCAGCCCGGCCAGATCCTCCTTCACAATCAACGCCGCAAAATCGTCCATGGCCCCGACGCGCGCGGCGACGCCCCGTTGGGCGTAGAACGAGAGATCGTTCTGGACGGTTCCGGGGTCCGGCGGCCCTTGGTTGTCCCCAGTCATGCAGATGTACACCCAGGACTTGTAGGGCCACCCGGGCGGCGGCAACTGAGAGGAGCCGTAACCATTATTGTACAACGTCAACAGCCGCGAGCCGTCTGGGCCTTCCCACCAAAACATAGGCGGCAGGTTGAAAGAGAGATTCACCAGCGGCCCGCCCATGTGATAGAATTTGATGCCGGCATGGGTGAGTACGGTTGGAAATGCCCAGGACTGCCCAGGCACATCGCTCATTTTGGCGCTGATCGGTAATGGCCGGCCGTACTGCCGGCAGAGCTTCGACGAGATCCCGAGCCCGCCGCGTACCAGGTCCTCGAGCCCCGCCGTTTCCGTGTGGAGCGACCCCGAAAGCGCATGGAGTGCGATATTGCCTTCGCGGATTGCCTGTTCGATCTTGTCCCGCCGCGCCGGCGCCTGTCCCTCCCAAAGGATTTGCTGCATGGGGTAACCGGAGAGCGTCCACACGAACTGCTTGTCGCGGGGTTGCTTCTTATTTTCCTCGATCGCATCGAGCAACCGATCCGTCATCTCCGTCTGGTAATCGTGGACCACCTCTTTCGCCGATGCCGTGTATCCAATGTCGAAGTGCGTCTTGTAAACGATTATGACCGTCTCCAGCGCCGGCTTCTGGGCGGTTGTGTTGGTCCCGGCCGGTTCTGCGGCAAAGCCGATGGCCGCCGCCGTCAGAGCGAACAAGCCGCGCGCGAACCGAGGTGAGATGAGGGGAGCACGGAACGTCTTCATTGGTAGTTTCGGTGGTTATATCGCTTCCGCTTCCGACTCACTCGGGGTAATAGCGATCCCATTCGCTCATTGAAGGCGGGGAATCGACTGCAAAACTAGTGACTCGCCGAAAGCGTTCCCCTGGCATGGGATCCCAGTTGCGCCACGAGGCCGGATCGGTATCAGCCGGGTAGGATCGGGCGCTTTCACCGTTTCCGTTTACAGCGGTAACGCAGTACTCAATCACGGCTTCGTTGGCGCCCGGTATCGCTTGGCCGGGAATTGAATCGCAGGCGCGAATGCCAGGTCTGCGATCCAGGTGGATTCGATCGATTCCACGATGGAGCAGACGAAACTCGCCTTCCGACCTCAATCGGGCATAGAGCCGGTATTCGGAGGCTCCCAGGATTTCACCCCAGGTAATGGTTGCCGCCCCGTCAGCCAATTGCGCGCGCAAACCGTCCGGAGGCGGAGGCGGTTGATTGGTAGCATAAATGGGGTACTCCGCTCCCGGCGCGCTGGAGTGCCGTTCGTTTGCGGCCAGGGCGCGGACGTGCGCCTTTTCGCCGTCCCGCAGACCGCCCACTGAAAGTCGCGGCCCGTCTTGCGCTTCGAGCTTCGTCCAAGTCGTCCCACCGTCCTTGCTCAGTTCCAATTGGTATCGGGTGGCCGCGCCCACCGGTTCCACGATGACCCTGGCGCCGCCAGCGAGGTTCTCCGTCCTCAAGATCCGGGGCGCGTTGGGAACCGGCAAAGTATCCGTCAGCTCCCAATGATGCCTCCCGGCTTCAAGTTCGAAGCGAATCATGCCGGATTCGCGTTGTCCTGGGCGCGGAACCCCGTCGACGTAGAAGCTAGCATTCTCCAGAAGGCGGGAGGCGGTAATATGCACGACCGATGCCCGGGGCGCAAAGTACTCCCCGCTGGGCGCGCGCCCTTCCAGGACCACACCGCTGATACCCAGATCCGGATCTTCCGTGGCGATGATGATGCCCCGAGCTCCGATACGACTGCCGTGAAACAGGGAGAATTCCGTCGTCGCTCCTGTAGTCCGAATGAGGCCCGCGGTTCCCTCGAAACAGAGATCACCCTCAGCGAATTGAACCGGTTCTGGGTTGCGGAAAACGAGATCCTGGATGCCCGGCAGATACACCCGGCAGCCAAAAGGCGCGCCTTCCGCCTTGAGGTCGTTGCGATGACTCACGACAGCCAGGGAATCGCCGAGTCCATCAAACCACACCCCGGTGGATGAATCCGAGGTCACTTCCGTGCGCTGCGTCTCCCGATGACCGGAGGCTCCGCGGAGCAACTGGATGTGGGGGAGTTCATCACCCTTGCGCACAGACCAGGTGAGTCGGTGAGTCAGCGCTTGGTGGGCAACGCTGTCGTACAAGACGAAGTATTCTTGACCGGCCAGCAGAACGCTCCGGCTGACGTACTCCGGCGTCGAGTATGCCGTGGGGCCTTCGCGCGGCACGATCTCGGCAAACTGGCCTGTCCCAAGATCATACAGAGGACGCGAAAGAACGTTCATTCCGATCGACCGGAACTGGCCGTTCTTATAGATGCCAAAGGTGGTGCAGAACTCGGTGTCTTGATCGTCACGATCTCCAACATCCTCCGGCCCCGTGTAGCTGTACGATTTTCCCCCGGCATAGAAGTAGAGGATGCCACAACCGCCCTCGCCCGATCGACCCCAGCGATAGTTGGGCCCTTCATCGATCTGCTGGAGATGAATGGAGAGCTCGTCCGGAGTGCCTACCCCGGCCCGCAGCACCACGCCATAGCCGGTGAACTTGGAACTCCGCAGGTGTGGATTCGTTCCGCGGTTGTCCGGCGCCAGGTACATGAGGTTCGGCGGTTCCTTGCGCCCGGGCGCTTCCTCCGCATCCGGATCTGTCGGGCGCGCGGCCCACATCGCATGCTCGGCCGCGAGAGGGGCGTACCGCCGCAGGCAGGCGCCGAAGTACCACAGCATCCGCGGCGGGAACCGCTGTTCCGAGTGGGCCCCTTGAGGGGGATGAAGTCGGTAGGGGCCCCCGCCAGGCGGAACAACACCCCACTCCCTGCCATAATCCACGGCGTTGAGATTGCGAAACCCGGCGGATGATTCGCCGCTGAACGGGGCGGAGAGCGCGTTTACCAGCCAGTCGGCCATCTCCGCCAGTTGCGGAGAGAGAAAGCGTTCACGCCCGTCGAACTGGCGCAGTAGAAACTCCGTACGCAGCGAAGGGCCGAGAAAGGCCCAGACGTAGGTGCCCAAGTTCTCGGTCCATCTTCCGCCAAGGGCGTGCCACGATTTGACCGCCGGCCGGGTATTGAAGCGGGTGTTCAGTTCCACGGTTTTTTCCCACATGTCCGCCCAAACCGACGCCTGGGGATGATCGGGGAACAAAAACGCCATCGCCGGCGGGGTCGCTTTGACGTCCGCGAGGAAGTTGGGATGCCCGCTCAGCAGGTTGACGACGGGCATGAACTCATCGCCTCCCTGCACATGGGCGAGAACCAGGAACAGGGCCGTAAGCCGCCGCCGCTGGCGATCCGTCAAGGCGGCGTTACACTGGTTGAATCCCTCCACCCATCCCGCCACCTGCCGGCTCGGCACTGGACTAAAATTCACGATACTCCTCCCGGGGATGGGACCATGTCCGGCCATCTGACGCGTGCCGGTGACCGGCAGGGTGCATACGAAGGACGAGGTCATCACCCTTCGTTCGAGTTCAGCGGGTTCGGTGGACCCGCCCTTTCCAAGGATAGGCGCCGGGCGCCGGGCGCTCGCGGGATATTCCAACACCCAGTCTTTCACGCGGTTCAGATCCAGCGCGCCGTGGCGATTCTGCAAGAACAGGACGTGCGACGTGAATGTCAACGGTACCGCATAGGAGATTCCGTCCTGCTGGACACCCTTGAAATCCTGTTCCAACTGACGCATCGCCTCCCGGTCTTTGGCATGATCATAAAAGGCGATGCATGTGGCTCGGCGGCCATGAGCCACGGGCCATTTCCAGTAGAATTCGCCGTCCACGAAATGGTAGCGCACCTGCAACGTTGGGGACTCGACCTCATACGCGTACTCGTGGTCCTGCCACCCTTCCACATCGTGGATGAAAACCCCAAGCGCATCATCCGAACGATCACTCCAGAAGTTGGCAAAGGTACCGGTCCGAAAGTTCCCGGGGGCCCGTTCATATACTCCCAGCGTAAAAGGTAGCTGTCCCTCGGAAAGCGGTTGGGGCTTCAGTTTGAAGATTCCGTCGATTCGCTCCCAGGGGTAGTCTTCGTATTTGCGGACGGTGTCGGAGAGGGGAAACGGATGATTCGGAGCCTGGCGATGGGTAAGCCGAAGATCCGACCACTTCGCGGTGAACAATCCATGCGTGCCCGGTCTCATCCCCTCCATGTTTTCCTCAAAACGGACAAACTCCATTCCGCCCTCGCATTGAACCCGGGCCGCGTAGCGCGAGCCGCGCTCGGTTTCGTAGCGCAGTTCATACGCCAGGAATAACGGACCATCCGCTACCCGCCGGGTGGTGAGTCGGGTTACCCGATCGGCAGAGAACCCGAGGGTCGACGCGCCAAACCACGCGCCGCCGCGCGAAACCTGCAGGATGGGGCCAGGCGCTTCACCATGTATATTTTGGCTCGCCGGGATGCGAACTTGGAGAACTCCAGAATCGATCACAATGGTGTTACCCTCATGACGCTCCCGAACCTGGACCGGGTATTGAATCGGCTTTTCAGCCGCGGAAAGGACGAATTCTCGTCGGACGCCGCTTGGAAGATCGGCAAAGAAGTTCAGCGTCGCTCGAAGCGACCCGCTATCGTCGTGCGATACATCGGACCACTGAACTGGAATCCGCTCACCGGTGTCCACTCGCGTGAGGACCCATCGTTTTCGGTCCGTCTTTGGATCCAGTTCGACCGGATAGCGGAGCAAGGTCCGCGGCCACCAGTAGAACGGATGTTCCAATCGATCTTGCAAGACGAAGCGGGTTTCGTTGCCTTGCCCCAGCTTTGTAATAGCCGCGCGAGTTGGGCTATTCCCGCTGGCGAGAAGCGACAACGGGGATAAAAGACCCGGCAGGGCGACAACGCTCCAGCAAAAGTCTCTACGATTCATGCGGGCATCGGCGTGGTTGAGCGGGCAGGATTACTGGGGGTGCGCGTAAACACCCGGGCCCTCAAATGCGGAGGACCGGCCCGTCGGAACCGCTCCAGGTCAGGCGAATGTCTTACGCTCCGCCGGCTCAAATCGGCTTCACGGTTGCTTGAATAGTCGTTCGCGCGCATGGCAACGCCACAGACGCTGCCAGAATAGTCATTGCCTGGCCACCACCAAACCACGCCTTGAGCCTGAATGTTCACCCACCGGCTGCGGTTGGCGGTGCGGATGGTTGCGACGACTTCGGTTTCAGGGTCCGGTCAGCGGCCAGACTTTCAGACTTTGCCTCCCGTGGCCGACACGCTCGACCGGCCCGGGAAACGGATTGGCCCGGTTTCGCTTCCGGCCGAAGTAGTCGGTGTCCAGGCGAATCGGCGATCCGTCGGCCTTTTCAAAACGCTGGTTGGGAACACTCGCCCGGCCCAACAACCGGGTGGTGACGAGATTGCGGGTCTGTTCCACGGACCATCCGGGATCCGCCGTGAATTCCAGATACCAGCCGTCGGCCTTTTCGACGAGCGCGAGCTGCGGATCGAAGCTGGGCTTGAGCAGCGACGCGGTCTCATGCCGGGAAGGCCTGGCGCCTTTCAAGAACACATTGCCGGCCATCCAGACGGGGAGCATCGCGGTGTCGCAAGGCGTGGCATTGCCAGGCGGCGCAAAGACGTTGTTGTAGTAACGGACATCGCCACTCGGATTATCGCGCATCCCCGCCAGCGCCGTGGAATGAGCCTGGTGAAACGGCGTCAAACGCTGGTCCAAAGGGAACACGGACAGTTCCCCGGCGATCAGGTTGTGGGCGTAAGCGCCCCCTTGCGACGAGCTGTCCTGTGTTTTGCGGGAAAGGAAGAAGTTGTTGGCCACCAGGATCGGTCCATGATCAACTTCCAGGACCAAATCCTGATCGTTATCATGCAGCAGGTTGGCGGTGACGCGGGGCCCCTGCGCCATCCAGTCCAACCAGATGGCATTGCTGGTCCGGTGGATGTGATTGTGGCTGATCTCGACGTCGATGGCGCCGTGGAACTTGATACCCGCCATCTCGGCCCCGGAGAAGAGCCGCAGCGAGTAGATATCGTGGATCTCGTTGCCAGTGACGGTGCTGAACGAGCACCCCAGGCTCCCCACGATGCCCGTCTGTTCGCAATGGGAGATGTGGTTGTTGCGCACGATGTGGCTGCCGACAGTCGACTTGTTCCAGCCGTTCGTCAGGGCGCGAATGACGCAAGCGGTATAAGGCTCGGCCGCGCCCTTGGCGTTGGTGTTATCGAACTCGTCGCCGTACTTGCCGAGGGCCACGCCCGAGCAACGCGAGTAACGGATCGTGTTGCTCTCGATAATCCAGCCTTTGCTCCAGTGGGTGCCGATCAATCCCCTCTGCTCGGCCGTCGGCGGCGCCCACGGGGTCGCGGCCTGTTCGAGGGTGAAGCCTCGCACGGTGAGATAGTCGACGCCGATCCGCTCCGGGTAAAAGACCGTCTGGCGCGCGTTGATCTCGACGAGTTGTTCGTTTGGATTCACGCCCGGGAACTGCGCCCAAATCGTAGTGTTGTCGGCGGTTGCCGGATGCGGCTGGAACACGAGGCAAACCGTGCGCTCGCCGAGGGTCGGTTTGATCTTCGCGGTGAAGTCCGCCCACGTGTGCCAGTCGCCGGTATCCGCGACCGCGCACGCGCCCAGCAACTCGCCATCCGGTTGGTCCAGCCGAATCTGGATGTCGCCGCCGCCAGTCACGGAGGCGGCGCGAAACTCGAGGGTCTCCGTGCCGGCGCCGAAATCGACGTTCGCATATTTGAGCCAACTGCCGGCGCGAATCCACCCGATGCACGAGCCGCCCCCGGCTTCGAGCGCGGTGTGGAGTTCGCCGCTCTTGTCGGCAAACCGGTCGCTCGCGATACGCTGCCGCCCCACGGTGACGGCGGCGAGGTTCAAGAGATAGTCTCCGTCCGCTGCGCCATCCACCCGCCCAAACCAGAGGGGCCGGCTGCCGGCAGGTTTGAGCACTTCGTTCAAGTGGCTCGCCGCCTCGGTCAGCCAAAAACCGTTGAGATAGACCGCGCCGGTATGATGGACGCGTCCGTTGGGGGTGAACCAGTCGCCGTGAATAACATCGCTGTACGGATTGAAGGCGCCGAAGAAGCTATTCGGGATCGTGACCTTCCAAGCGTCCGCTTGCACCTTCTCCCAACCCTTGATGACTTCCGCTCCCGTGATGACGACTTTTTCGCCCGGGGCGGCCTGGTAAACGATGCGCTTCCGATCGGACGCGCCGCCGCGCGGCGGATTGACGCGTTCGCGATAGACGCCTTCATGCACGGTGATCACATCGCCGGGTTGCGCCACTCGCGCGGCTGCGGCAATGGTTTTGAGCGGCTTCATTTTCGAACCATTCGCGGCGTCGTCGCCATGGACGGAAACGTGGTATTCACTCCCGAAGGCCGCAAAGGCGCCCGCCAGGAAGAGGATGGTAGCAAGTATCCGCATGGGTTGTACTCTGGGAAATGCGTTTTACTCGATCATCTTCCCGGCGCGCGCGTTCAGCGCCACGGCGATCACCAACGATGCTAAGAGGGTCTTCAAGGGAAAAGCGTTCCTAATTGAGGGTGATTTGGGTCGTCGCGCCCGCCTTGATTTCGACCTTCGGCCACTGCAGGAATCCGAGGGGGCCGAGGGGGCGTTGCGCTTGCTCCGCGTTTTCGGCCAGGATGGCCACCTGGGCATCGAACCGGGTGGGATTGGAGATCTGGAGTGTCACGCCGTCCTTGTCCCGCTTGAGCGCCTTCGCCTCGACACTGTCGAAGACATACATTTCGTCCCGGTCGGCGCGCAGATAAATACCGGGGATTTCCATGGCCATCAGGATGCCATTGAGCACGCACCAACCGTTGTCGCCGTCGCCACCACCCCGGTTGCCGCGGCTGTCGGCGTCGCAATAGGTCAGCCGTTCGCTAATCCCGCCGCCGGGCTTGACGCCCTCCTGCCAGGCATGGGCGATGTCGCGGAGGAGTTCGGCATAGCGGCGATCGCCGGTGGCGCGGTAGATCTTGAACAACGCATCGCCCGAGGAAGTGCAGATTCCCGGCGCGCCGTGCTTGTTCTGCGTGCTGGCCCAATAGACCCCGGCCAGCTTCGCCCCAAGACCACCCAGTTCTGTGTCCTTCGGTAATTCGTAGTCGTAGGAAACGGTCCAAGTGGCCGCCAGGTTCGCGAGGTTTCGGCTCTTCTCCAACCAGCGCTTCTCGCCGGTGGATTCATACAGGGTCATGAGCGCCGTCATAAAACCGGCGGCGGTCTCCGAATCGGCGTTTTGCATGATGTCGGAACAGGCTCCGTAGGTAAACCCCTTCTGGACGAAGTCTTGCTGGTAATAGTAATCGGCGCCTTTCTCAGCGACCTCCAAAAACAGCGGCTCGTTGAAATGGCTGGAAGCAAGCGCCAATCCGCCGATGGCCATGGCGCCGCTGGTGGAATTGTAGATGGCGATGTCGCCGGTTTCGTGGTTCACGTAATTGCCCCATTGGCCGTGACGCCTCCAGGTGTTCACAAACGCCTGCGCCAGTCGGTGGACGGCTTGTTCCCATTCGGGCTTGATGGCGTCGGCGCGGCCCTGCGCCTTGAGGAGCAGGATTTGTTTCATCATCCAATAGAGCGCATCCGCGTTCTGCCGGGTAAGGACGATGGGTTGGTCCGGGAACCAATCGCGCCCGGCCGCTTTGCCATCCGGATGGAGGGTGGCGAGGAAGTAGCCGGACTTGCCCTGCGCCGCCGGAATCGCGAAGTCGAACGTCTTTGTCGCCCGCCCACGGTGCCGATCGTCGCCGAGCGCCAGCATCGGAAACGTGTTCATCAGGCCGCCGATCCAGCCTACGCAGAGATTCTCCGAATTCTCCGGGCAATAGTACTGGCCGGCAGCCCCCTCATACCAGTGCCGGTCGATGCGCCCGGTCATCAGCCGGATGACCTCGCTAAATGGGAAGAGGTGGCGTGGATGGTTGGGACCAGTGACGGCCTTGCGCGCGTTCATGAACTTTTCCAACAAGCCCGCAATGTCCGGGGTGGCAAACGCATACACCCGCAACCGCAGGGTGATTTCTTTGCCGGCCTCCCAATCTATTCCCCGGTCGGGGCTGGCGCTGAAACCAATGAACTCGGGCTTGCGTTCGCGCACTCCGGGCGCGCTGACCGCCAGCGTGGCGCGCGAACGATCCCCGCTCTCCTCGATCATCAGGCCGTTATCCAGGATCTGTCCGCCTTCGCGAATGCCTTGTTCCGCCAGCACGATGAAGGCGCGTTGTGTCTCACGATTGCAAAAACACATCGCGGGAGTGGTTGCGTTGGAGGCATTAACCTCGATCTTCGACTGCTTGCCCGCCTCCAATTCCAGCCGCGGCACGTCGCCGTGGGTGACCGGCAGGTCCTTGCGGTAAAAATCCTCCGCGTCGAATCCGGTGCAGTAGCCCCGGTACTCGATGCGGTTCCGATTACCGTTGTAGATGGAAGCCGGAATCAACACGTAGTTGTTGGTGTTCCACCCCGCGAAATCGAACGCCACCGCGACGCCCGCGGACTTCGCCCGACCTTCGGCCAGCTTGAATGAGATGACCAGGTCGAGCGCCCCGGGTTCGCCGGCGATCGGCGTAGCTCGCGCCTCGCTCGTCCAGCGGGTATCCGCCGTTCGGACCTCGCCAGCGACAAACGGCTTGGAGGCGGCCAGTCTCGACCCGTCGTACCAGCAAACCAACCGCCGCAACTCCCCACCCAGGGGTTCCAGGATCGCAGCGAGCTCCGTTCCAGCGGCGTCGGCGAGTTTGGGCGGGCAGAGCGTCGCTTTCAGTTCCGGCAATAGAACTTGCCGATACCCCTGCGCCTGGGGATGGATGCGATCGGGAACGAGCCGGTCGAAAAGGGCCGGATCGTTCGTCATGATCTTCAGCCAGTTCGGGTAATGATCCACCAAAAGCAGGCCGCGCGCTTTGGCCACCTCACGGTAGCCTTGGAAGTACGCGGCCACGTCCGGGCGGTCTGAGGCGTGCCGGCCGGCGGAGGGATGATCCAGGCACGAGCTCATGGTCTGAACGATGATCTCGGTGGCCGGGTTCGCCGCCAAAATCCGGTCAATCATCGTATGGAGGTTCTTCTTTGAATCCTCCAGGGAGATCTTATACGGAAGAAACGCATCGTTCGTGGCGAACTCGATGAAGACCACGTCAGGCTTATGCGCGATGACCGCGTCCAATTTGCCCAAGCCAGAGGTTGCCTGGTCGCCGTTGAACCCCGTGCTTGAAGCGGACGCGCCCACGGCCTCGTTGAATAATGTGACCTGGCCGGGCCATTCCTTATTGAGCCAGTCGTCCAGCATCACCCCTGGCCAGAGGCCGCTTAGGCTCGTTCCCATGGTGACAATGGTCACTTTCCTGCCCGACCGCAAAGCGTGGATGAAGCGCGCGCCCGCAGGCCGGGCCAGCCAGGCGCCGGCGGTGGGGTCGCTGGGTTTCAGGCTCGGGCCGAGTTTGCCCGGCGCGGACATGACTTCAGTCGAAAGACCGCCCGCGGTGTCGTTCGACCGGGCCACCGCGCCGGACTCCGCCACCAAGAGGATCGTTGACAGCGCGCCCAGCAGCAGGCCCGCGCATCGGCATGCGCCAGTGTCGGCAAGGGCGGACGGAACAAGCTTGTTTTTCATAGCAGTAATAGGGGCAATCCTACCATAGGGGTTGCTGCGCACCCCAGCCCAATCAGGGCCGTTTGATCAGTCGCCCGCGAGGAACGAAATGTCTCTTCAAGGATTCGCCGACGCGCTGTGGAACCGGCAGCGCGGGAAAAGAGCGACTGGCAATGGCGTCTTTGGTCCCATCCTGGAAACAACTGTCTTGAATTCTATTTCCGGCCTGGGCGCCGGGCCTGTTCCCGGAGAACCCATTGCCCGGACCAAAATTGCAAACGTGGAAGAGGCTGACGACGCCCGGGCCGTCCACATCCAGGATCTTAACTTTAGTCCTGGCTTGAGCTTGGGCATGTCTCCCCACAATGCCGGCACGACGTGGCTTCGACCTGGCCGCACCCGGCAGACCTCCTGCCAGGATAACGGTTCTTCCGCTCGAACGAATTCGGCGCCCCCATTAGCAGGGCCAAAAGGCCCGTGGCAACCGCCCATTTACAGTTCTTCATCGTTGTTCCTTTCACGCCTTGCGATTTGACCTGACTCCGGTTCCCTACCGCTTCTGCTCTTCTGGGAGCGCATCGACAAAGACGCCGGACACCGCCGCATTGAATCCCTCGGTCTTGCGCGCGTGGACGGTGACGGAGCCACTGACCGTCCAGCTAAGATAGATTCCGGCGGCGGTTTCTTCCTTGGTGGCGCGCTGCGTGTCGAGGACCTTGCCGTCGCGCGTACGGAGAGAAACCTCCATAGCGCGGGCCGGATACCGGACGTTATCGTAGTCCATGAGATATACGGTGAGCTTGTAGGGGGTGGGGACCTTGGGCGACTTGAGCCGCAAGTCGAATTCCTTTTCCGCCGTCCAACAGGCGGCCAGTTTGGAACCTGCCGCGCCGGGCGGCAACTCCAGCACGCGGGCGGTTTGGCTGTCCTGGCCCCAAACGTAGGTAGTCCCGCGCGCCAAACGCAGCGAATAGCCGTCTTGAGCGGCGGGGGGCTGTCCGGCCAGCCAGGCATCCGTGGCGCCATAGGCGCCGCGCCACTTGCCAGCGGTGGAAACGTCGCGCCCGGCAAATAAGGCGGTTGCCGGTTGCGCGGGGGAGGCGAAAGTCAACGGTTTCGCGAACTCGGTTACCGTGCCGGCATCGAACTCGGCTCGGCCCTTGCCGGCGGCATCGAGTTTCACTTCCCGCCTTTCCACGCCGTTAGCAACGGGCTTGGAAACGAAGAGGCGCGCGGTGGCGTCGGCGGCGCCTTCCAGCTCTACGACGAGTTTGGCGTCGCTGGATTTCTCGGAATAGGAAAAGACGACCGCATCCGCGTAGAGCACTTGCGGCCGGCGAGCAACCTTCGCCTGAATCCAAAACGCGGCGCAAGGCTCGGGTCGGTCATCCAAGTCTATGGGCAGCCCCCCATTGACCAACTGCCGGCCGGCATATTCGCCGCGATAGACATAGGCTACCTGGTCACCGGGAATTTGGGTGATTTCCTCGATGAGGTAAGTCTTCGCGGGATCCAACCCGCTCAGCTTGGCCGCGAACGCGTTGTTGGCCGCCAGATCGAGGTGATTGATCGCCACGAGGAGCGCCTTGGATTTCGGCGCGTCGGTGAACATCCACGCCCAGGGGCCTTCGTTCTTCAGCCAGTCGCTGCCGCTGTACACGGGCCGCAACAGTTCGTTGAGCACCGCCCTGAGGCGCGGATTCTTGCGCCAGTCGTTGAAGCGGCGCAGGTGCGCGATTGATTCGGCGGACCAGTCGCCCGGCCAGGAATAGATGCTGGTGTGGCGGGCGAGCAGGAACTGGTAATACCACAAGGGAGAATCTTTCCAGGCGGCTCCGGCATTGCCGTCTTCGCCCCACGTCGAGAGCATGCCCTCCAGCGGGAACATACCGACATCCGCCAAGAGGTCGCGTACATCGTCATGGTATTCGGTGCGGCGAAACATGCCGGCGATGCCGTTGTCGGCCAAATGAATCAGGCCGACATTCTGGTTCCCATGGGAATCTCCCGAGCCCGGTCCTGCCGGGTTGTCCACTTCACAGGTCGTTTGCATAACGAAGTCGGGATGCTCGCGCGCGATCGTATTCATGTAACGGCGCAGGCCGAGAATTTTCCGGTAAACCGAATCGCTCGGATGCGAGTAGGGCGTTTCCCGGTCGGTCTTCCAGAGCAACCCGGCATCCACCTGGTCCCACTCCGTGCGGTATTTGCCGATCAGCGTTTCCCGCATCTGCCGGAGCTTGAAGTCCACATTGGCCGGATCGGCGCAATCGCGGCCATTACCCCAGCCATTGACGCAGTATTTTCCTTGGAGGCTGAACCAGTGGCCTGGTTTCAAACCGTTGGCGAGCATAAGCTCGCAGAGCGACGGCATGTCCGTCCATTCCCCTTTGGGATTAACGCCGTCCTCCGGGTCGTACCAGAAATCATCCACGTGAAGGCGATCGAAGCCGGCCGCCTTAGCCTTTGGGATTACCACGTTGCGGTAATTCGCATCCGTGCGGTTGCCGCCCTGGCCACCCCATTGCCAGTCGTTGATCGAGAGGACGCGCGAAGGATCGTGGAAGCAAAAACGCCGGCGCAGATGCTCCGCCACTGCCATGCGCCCGTCCAGGACCTCGCCTTTGAACACCCCGAGATTGACCGCGAAGTACTCGACCTCCTCTCCTGGAAACAGCGCCAGTTGCACCGCCTTTGGATTCGTCGCCACGCGAACGATTTCGTCGCCTGCCCACGCGAAAATGCCGAGTAGCTTCTCCTGGCTGTGCCCCTTGGACGCGCCCGGTTCCAGACACGTCGCCCAGTTGTTTTCCGGAACCACGAACCAGCCATCCCCGGAAGCGTAGCGGACCAGGGCATTGCGACCGCCGTTTGTCAGTCCGCCGCTCGTCGTCTTCCAGTTCAGAATGCCGTCAATGAAATACAGCGCGCGCGGCAGGTCGGGGAGTTCCAGGCTCAGCACGTCCGAGGCGCTGACTAGCAACTCCTTGCCCGTGCCATTCTTCAGCCACGAAGAACACCGCAGCCCCGCGCGGCCGTCGTAAATCTCGAACCCTTGCCGGACCGAGAACGCGGCGGGCTGCCTCCGGCTCAAGGTGATCTCCAGCCGCTTGCCCCATTGTCTCTTAAATAGCTCAATGTCGCTGACGCTGGCGGAAGCCAGCGTCCAGCCGCCATCGTTGGCCGAGTTGGTTTCCCCATTGACCACATGCGAGAACAAGGGCGCCAAAGGCCGGCGCTTCAAATAATCCACTTTCGCTTCGCGATTGGAGAAGCTGGTCAAGGATAGATTGCCGCTGGAGAACGTGACGGTGGCTTGAAGCGTCTCGTTGCGCAGCGTCCAAGTGTTTCCTCGCCGCGTTACGACCGCCGGCTCTGCCGCGGCCGCAAAGACCACGATTAAAATGAGCGCGACGGCGGTGATGCGTGTAGCCATGCTAGTGCTTACTTGCAATGATAGACGATATATTGTATAGTTCGGCGCATGGCAAGACATGCGCCCACAATCAATTGTGGTCCGGAAGATCGGCAAGAGCTGGAACGGCTGGCTGGGAGTCGGACC
>Ga0316217_10000552_pt1 | contig 52799 bp, 44 predicted proteins | sample 1anoAmetaG_FD_203633 | JGI IMG/M metagenome (GOLD analysis project Ga0316217, IMG submission 203633) | Freshwater microbial communities from Trout Bog Lake, Wisconsin, USA - 1anoA | ecosystem: Environmental > Aquatic > Freshwater > Lake > Hypolimnion/Profundal zone | place: USA: Wisconsin...
TGAGATAGAAACCGCCGAAGTAGGTGCCGTGGCGTTCCGGGCAGAAGTAGGTGTCAGCTTCCACTGAGCCCGCCACCCAACTGAAGAACTCCGAAGCCAGGGTCATGAAGGCCACGCTCTCCAGCTTTGAGTGGGCCTGCGGATTGAACTCCCGGAACGTGTCGCGGTCCACCTCAGGCCAGCTGCGGAAGTCCCCAAAGCGCCACCGTCCCAGCGTCCGCCGCTGGTCCTGTGAAAGGGACTTGGCGACAGATGCGAAGATCCTGGCCCGGTGCCAGGCCAGGGCGGCATCCGCCTCGAACAGGTCCGCGCCATAGGCCTGCACTGCGGCAAGGTTGAGGCCTTTGCAGCCCCTGGGGAGGTCCCCGGAGCATTCCTGGTAGAAGGCTGCCACCAGGGGCAGTCGCATGCGCGCAAGGGACTCCAGTTGGACTGCCTCATTGCGGGCCTCGGCCATGAAAGTGGCCCGTTGGGCATCCGTGAGGAGGCGCATGACGTTGCCGGCGATGCGGCCCAGGAACATGGGGTTGTGTCCCTTGCCCGCGGCGTCGACATCCCGCATGTACTGGAAGCCGAAGAAGTCGGCCACCTTGCCGGGCGGGATGAAACTGGCTGCGCCCCGGTCCCCGGTGAGGAAGGCCAAGCCATTGAAGGCGATTGTATTGAGTTGGGCCCGGTCGGAAGTGGCCTGTTCCAGGCTGTAGCCTCCGCCCTGGCGACCGGGTCCGGGCGGGCGGTCATTCCTGTCGTCAGGGCGGGGTGGGCGCGGCTGCCGTTCCTCCTGGGCTGAGCCAGATTGGCTCAGAAGGGCGAAGATGAGGCTGGAAATCAGGATCGTAGCTTTCATTGGGCACCTTTGGGGCTCGCTTGCGGGTTTGGGAATGCCCCAGCCCAAGGGTGGAGCCCGGCTGGCCCGGTGTCACGGCTCGTCCGGGAGTAGCGGTTTTACATGGCCGAACGGCAGGATCCTCCCTGCCGATGGCGGGCGCGAGCCTTGCGGCCCACTAGCCCTTTTCGAGGCGGCCCTCTGGGGGGCTTGGCCCGTCACCGTCTCTTATCGTGATTGAACGGACAATGATGGTTGGATCGGACAGTCTATGCTTCAGGTTTAATTATTATAAAATTTAGAATTGAAGTCGACTATAACAAATTTGAGGTCACATTCTGTGACCTCGATTATTTTGAAAACCTGCAAAGTCCAGGGCGTGCTCAGCACGCCGGCCCTGGCCGTCGATGGCACGCTCAAATTCCAGGGCAAAGTGGCCAGTTCCGCGGAGATTCTCGAACTGCTCCGAACCTGACTGTCGGCTCGATCCGGCACCCGCGGTTTTTTACCTTCCCGCGGGTGACTAGCGAACAGCGTGGTAGGCGTCCCGGGTCCGCTCCAGGACATGGCTGCAAACCAGGTCACAGACCCTGCCGACTAGGGGCATGACCGGTGAGAAGTACGCCGCATTGCCCCGGGGCTCCCGGATGGCCAGCCCCACGCTCACGAGTTGGGCGAGGTGCTTGCTTGCGTTTGCATGGGCGAGGCCGGTGGCCTTGGCGACTTCGCCCATGCTCAGGGGTTCCGGAGTTTCCAGAAGGCAGCGGATGACTCTGATGCGGGAGGGATCGCTCAGCACCAGGAACAGCCGGCTGATCTCCTCGATCATGGGGTCGCTCAGACTGATTTCGTGCATAAACTCTCCGTGGCAACGAATAGAGCATAAGCTCATTTGAAGCTGCCGCCACAGAGTTGGGTGAAGCCAACTCCGAAGCGACCGTCCTGGTTGGAAGGGCCGGATCCCCCTTCAGCGCTCCTTCATGCTGCAGGTGCTGAAGCCGAACACGGTATACAGCGGGCAGGATCCCAGCAGGCCTGTGGCCAGGGGCACCAGACCCAGGAAGCCCCAGGGGGTCTTGGGTCCGACGAAGGCCAGCGCCAGCACGCCCAGGCCGATGATTACGCGGAGGACACGCTCGACGGCGTGTTCATTGGTGGGAAGCAGTTTTGCCATGGGGGCTCCTGGGGGAGGGTCCAGGCCGGTTCCGAAGGAAGGCGCCGGCGCAGGAAAGGGGTTTCACTCCGAAGGCCGGCCTGCGAGGGCGAGGAACACGGGATAGTCCCGGTCCTCCTTGCGGGTCACCGTGGCGGTCCGGATCTCGATCTCCACGAGGCCGGCATCGGCCAGCCAGGTCCGGATGTCGGCCCGGGAGAAGCCTGCGTGCTGGACGCCGGTGGCATCGTCGTGGAAGCTCCCGTCCTCCTGGTCCAGATCGGCCAGGGCCAGCCGACCCCCGGGGCGCAGGTGCTGCCGGAACTGGCGGAACAGGGCGGCGACGTCGGCGACGTGGTGGAGGGTCATGCTGCTGACGATCAGGTCGTAGGGGCCGCCCAGGTCCAGGTCGCTCCCGGCGGCCAGCTGGCGCAGGGCCACCAGGACCGCCTGGGCCCTGGCCTTGTCCGCGAGGGTCGCGAGCATGCCGCTGGAAGTGTCCGCGCCGGTGATGGCGCCAACCAGGGGCGCCAGGGCCAGGGTGACAAGGCCGGTGCCGCAGCCGAAGTCCAGGACCGAAAGGTCCCCGGTCAGCGCGACCGCGCCCTTGATGGCCTCGGTTACGCCGTGGGCGAGGGCCACGCGGCGGTCGGTGAGATCCCAGGTTCCTGCCGCCTGGTCGAAGAGCTCGGTGTTCATCATCTGCCTCTCCCTGGCTGCCCTGTCGTGATTGAACCGCAAGGGCGGGCAAGAAAATAATACAATTTTCTTGTATTCGAATCAAACTAAATAATTTTATAGTTGTATGCTACCAGACCATAAGGGCCTGGACGCGGATCTCGGGAGGGTCGGATGAATGCGGGAAGGGACTGGTTCCTGGTCTCCATGCTGTGCCTGATGCCATTGGCCAGCGCCTGCACTCGGGCGCGGCCGCTTCCCGGCGTGCCGCCCAAGGGCCTCGAGGGCTGGAAGCAGCAGTGCGGCCTGCTGTGGGTTTTGACGCCCGGGAGCGGCGACCGGGTCCGGCTGCGGATCACCGGCAAGGACGGGGGCGAGATGGACTACGGGACCGGTTTCCTGGTCGACGGCCATCGCCTGGCCTCCTCCTTCTGCAAATCTGACATGCCGGTGCTGGCGACCTTCCATTGCCGCCTGGAAGCCGAGGGCGACGCCCCCTTCTCCGGGCGCCTCGAGGCCTGGTACCAGGGGCGGATGCTACAGGCCTGGACCCTTCCGGGCTCCCGCCAGTTCGACGCCTGGGTGGCGCTGCCCCAGTGACGTTCGGACCGGCCAAGGGGGCGGTTTGACCTGCCGCCGGAAATTCATATTGAGCATATGCTTGAAATTGCCCTACCCTGGGAACCGGTGTGCTGCAATCCGGGAGGTTCCATGGGTGATCCACTTTTCTGGCATCGGCTCCAGTTCGGGTTCACGGCCACGTTCCACTACCTGTTCCCGCAGCTGACCATGGGGCTGGCGCTGCTGATCGCGGCGTTCAAGCTCCTGGGCCTCCGGGACGGCAATGACCACTACAACCGCGCCGCCCGGTTCTGGATCAAGGTCCTGGGCATCAACTTCGCGGTGGGCGTGGTGACCGGCATCCCCCTGGAGTTCCAGTTCGGCACAAACTGGTCGCGGTTCAGCGCCTACTCCGGCGGTGTGATCGGCCAGACCCTGGGCATGGAGGGCATGTTCGCCTTCTTCCTGGAGAGCACCTTCCTGGGCCTGCTGCTCTGGGGCGAGAAGCGCTTCGGGCCGCGCTGGCACGCCCTGGCGGCGGTCGCCCTGTGCGCCGGGAGCTGGCTGAGCGGCTACTTCATCGTCGCCACCGACGCCTTCATGCAGCACCCCGTGGGCTACCTGGTGGCCGGCGACGGCTCCCTGCAGCTGGCCGGGTTCTGGACCTTCGTCCTCAACCCCTGGGCGGTGGTCCAGTACCTGCACAACATGATGGGCGCGGTGGTGACCGGCGCGTTCGTGATGGCCGCCACCGGCGCCTTCTGGACCCTGCGCAGGCGCTTCCCCGAGCAGGCCGAGCTGGCCCTGCGGGCCGGGGTCACGGCGGGGTTCCTGGCCAGCGTGCTGGTGGCCATGCCCACCGGCGACCTGCAGGGCAAGCTGGTCGCGAAGCACCAGCCGCTGACCCTGGCGGCCATGGAGGGGCGCTTCGAAAGCGGCCCCCGGGCGGAGATGAACATGCTCGGCCAGCCCAACGTCGCCGAAGGCCGCCTGGACAACCCGGTGCGGCTGCCGGGCGTGCTCAGCTACATCGCCTACGGCTCCTTCAGCGCCGACGTCAAGGGCCTCAACGCCTTCCCCCGGGACCAGTGGCCGACCAGCATCGAGCCGCTCTACTACAGCTTCCACATCATGGTTGGCCTGGGCACCCTGTTCATCGCCCTGATGGGCCTCTCGGCCCTGCTGCTGCGCAAGGGCCGCCTGCAGTCGCAGCGCTGGCTGCTGTGGATCCTGATGCTGGCCTTCCCGTTCCCCTTCATCGCCAACACCGCGGGCTGGATGACCACCGAACTGGGCCGCCAGCCCTGGCTCCTGTATGGGCTGATGCGCACCTCGGCGGGGTCCAGCCAGCTGGTGCACAGCGGCCAGACCGTGTTCACCCTGCTCGGCTTCATGGGGCTCTACCTGGTGCTGGGGCTGCTGTTCCTGCTCCTGGTCGGGCGCGAGATCGCCCACGGCCCCGCCTCCGGCGCCCCCGGAAACTGAGGAGACAGCCATGGAAATGCTCTGGTTCTGGATTGTTTCGGTGATGGTGGCGATCTACGCGGTCCTGGACGGCTTCGACTTCGGGGCGGGCATCCTGCACCTGTTCGTGGCCAGGACCGACCTCGAGCGGCGCCAGGTGCTGGGGGCCATCGGCCCCTGGTGGGACGGCAACGAGGTCTGGCTGCTGGCCGGCGGCGGCGCCATGTTCCTGGCTTTCCCGAGGCTGCTGGCGGCGGGCTTCTCCGGCTTCTACCTGGCGCTGATCCTGGTGCTGTGGTGCCTGATCCTCCGGGGCATCAGCATCGAGTTCCGCAGCCACGTCGGCGACCCCATGTGGCGGGCCTTCTGGGACGCCGTGTTCGCGGTCTCCAGCACGCTCCTGCCGGTGCTCCTGGGCGCCGCCCTGGGCAACGTCGTCCGCGGCGTCCCCCTGGATCCCACGGGCTACTTCAACATCCCCCTGTTCACCGGCTTCACCACCGGCAACCCGGTGGGGATCCTGGACTGGTACACCGTCCTCATGGGCGTGTTCGTCCTGGTGACCCTGGCCGGCCACGGCGCCGCCTACCTGGCCTGGAAGACCGAGGGGCCGGTCCAGGAACGGAGCCTGAAGCTGGCCCAGCCGCTCTGGTGGGCGGTGGCCGTCCTTTGCGTCGTGACCACCTTCGCCACCGCCCAGGTCACCCCGGGGGTCTTCCAGGGCTGGGCGAAGGCGCCCCTGGCCTGGCTGGGCACGGCCATCTACGTGGCCGGGCTGGCGGCGGTGTTCCTCGGCCTGCGGACCCGGCGGCACCTGGCCGCGTTCCTGGGCTCCTCGGCCTTCATCCTCGGCATCCTGGCCGCCAGCGCCGCCAGCGTCTGGCCGGTGATGCTGCGCTCCACCCTGGACCCGGCCTGGAGCCTGACCGCCCACAACGCCAGCGTCGCCGCCTCCGGGCTGCGCAAGGGCTTCGTCTGGTGGATCATAGGCTTCCCCATCGTCCTGGGCTATTTCGCCATGCTGTTCCGGCTGTTCCGGGGCAAGGTGCAGGTTTCGGCGGAAGGCGAAGGCTACTGATCGGCCATTGATAGAAGTGCAACATTAACAACCGTGCAACTAATCGGACGCTGCGAGCAATCCTCGCGCTGTTCGCCTCCGACTCCCCGGTGGCAGCCATCCAGTGGCTCGATGTCGCACCGGGCGCCGTCCGGATCAACGGGCCCTTCACCATTTGCGAAGGTTTCGCCGACCCCATGCATTCGGCCGGTGATCTGTTCTTCTGGCCCGGCGGCAGGATCGCCATCGCTGACGTCGTCCAATCGCCGGAGAAGGTGGAAAAGTACGACCGGTTGGAGAAGCTCCGCGATCCTTCCCCTGTCCATGCCCTGACGGTGCCCGAAATATCCACCCTTGTTGCGGCCACCGGACTGTCCGAAATATGGGTAGGCCGCTACAAGGTCGAGGGAGAGGTCGAACAGCAGATCAGAGCCTCCTTTCCCGAGCCTGGGGACGAGGACAGGGTCAGGGCCATGTTCAGGGATGATCTGGAGCAGGATTGCCTGGGCATTGACGTCCATCTGGAGGGTGATGAGATCCATTTCGCCGTGCCCGTCCTGTGTTTGCCGGGAAGAAGATGAATCTACCTATGTAACTTGTGGCTGTTCACGTGGACTTAAGTAGGCCGCAAGCAAATTGGCGCCTACCGAAATTTATTGCAGCCATGCCGACCATTGTCGATTCTCGGAAGGACACCTTCTGATCAACATTTTCAACGGCCAACCGTATTAGCGGCAAGCGTGTGTTCGAGAAGTTGGCAGGTCTAATCCCTGTCTGGCACGTTCTCCGTTTCCCAGTGTTCCCACTTTCCTAATTCTGGAATTTCAAGACTGGGAAGCGGGATGGCGCGCTACCACTATCTATTTCTCACATGGCCCAGTTTTCCCAGCTCTGACCAGGCCCTCCCACCATAGAATTTTCTGGATCACTTGGCGGTGCCGACTACCTTGAGGTTCACTACCCTTTGTGCCCCACCTAGGCCTAGCTTCGGGGCCAGAGTGCGCACAGCATCGGCAAGGGCGTTGGGGGCGAGGTGCCCATAATGTTTGCTCACCATCCTTGTGTCGGTGTGTCCAAGCAACTCCGCAACAAAGGCCAGGGGGCAGCCCGCATTGACCAGACCAGAGGCATAGGTATGACGTAGCTCATGGAAGGTCAAGGGCTCCAGGCCCGCCTTCGCACAAGCGGCATCCATCAGGCGTTTGGTGTCGCTCTGGGCCCACATCTCCGGTGCATCGATCCCCTTGCGGCCCCTTCGTTTCACTCCCTCCCGGGTGAACATAAGGGATTCGGGCTCTAGGCCGGCCACGGTGCTGTCGAAGTAATCACTGCCTTCTGCGGTAAGTACGAGGTGGCGTCCCTTTTCTGTTTTTCCTGGTGCGATCCAAAGTGTTCCTTTCGAGGGGTTGAAATCTCTCGCCTGGAGGCGGCCAAGCTCGCCATACCTTGCCCCGGTGTGCAGGGCGGCAATCACCAGACGGCGGAAGTCCTCGGGGCAGGCGTTCACAAGGCGCACCTGCTCCTCGGGGGTGAGGAAGCGCACCCGGGCGCTTGTGGTACCCCGGTAGGGCTTCACGGCCTTCCAGGCATCCCCGTGCTTCACCCGGCCACGGTCCAGGGCATGGTTCAAGGCGGCCTTGAGGATTGTAAGCACGCGGTTGGCAGTGTCCTTCCGGGCCCTCTTTTCTTCCGGCGTGCTGGGCGGGGCGGGAGGCGCGGGGTTACTTAACGGCTTGGGTGCCCGGGGGACTTTGAAGTTCCGAGGCTTGGGTGTGGGCTTGGAGGCCGGCCCCGGTTTCCTCACGCGGCGGGGGGACTCAGCCAGTTTGGCCAGCCACTCTTCAATCCGTTCCCGGGTCAACTTCGCCACTTCCACGGCCCCTAGGTCCGGGCGAATGTGAGCATTGGCGGAGTTCATGGTCCGGCCCAGGGCCTTCATCCCCCTGCGCTTGGCATCCTCGAAATGATCCTCCAGGGCATCAGCCACGGTGTAAGGCGCCTTAGGCATGGTCGTCCCAACCAGGGAGCGGGCGGCTTCCTCGGCGCAAGCTTTAAACCACTCACGGGCCTTGGTCTGGGCCTGGGAAAAGTTCAGGATCTTGACGCCATCGGGGTCAGCCAAGTCATCGGCGGTGCCAAGCACCTTTTGCTTCCACCCGTGGGGGGCGGCATCGTCCTTCCCAGGGTTGAGGAAGGCAATCCAGGAACCGGGTGGTTTTGGCGGCTTGTAATAGCCGAGGGCCTGCCCGGGGCCCAGGCGCACCCGATACGGGGCCTTGCGGGGCACCAGGTCTTTGGCGGCCTTGATCCGGGCAGTTCGGGATTCAAGTTGAGAGTTTCTTGCGGAACGGCCCATGCGGCACCCCCAAGGTCATCCCCAAACTATCCCCAAAACCCGTTCCTGAATCAAGGTGAATTGAAGTGAACCAAAAATACCTAAATATCAACACTTTCATAGCATTCTAAAATCCAAGAGGGTTCACTGCATACTCTGAATGATCTTGGCGTCCCCCTCTCACGGCGTTAACAGGGGTTCGATTCCCCTTGGGGCTACCAGCAAATAAAAGACGGCTATGTGCAATCCAGGGTTGAACCGGGTGGCCTGGGCTAGGTGAACTCGCCCGCCTCGGCTGCCGCCCTTTTGTGCATTTCAGGGTTGACACTCCCCACCTTAGGCATATCTTAAAATGTGCAATCTAGGGTTGAGGGGTTGGAATGGCTAACGGACAAGTCAAAGACACGATGCTGGCGGACTTCATCTGGAAGAACGCCGAGGACCTGTGGGGCGACTTCCGACACACGGAGTTCGGCAAAATCATCCTCCCCTTCACCCTGCTGAGGCGGTTGGAGTGCGTCCTGGAGCCCAGCCGCGTGAAGGTGCGGGCCGCCCACAAGGAGCACAAGGACTCCGGGCTGGCGCTGGACAGCATTCTCCGGCAGTTGACGGGCCTGCCGTTCTACAACACGAGCGAGTATGCCCTCGACAACCTCGGTTCCACCAAGACCCGCCAGAACCTTGAGGACTACGTTTCCAAGTTCTCCGACAACGCCAGGGCGATCTTCGAGCAGTTCGAGTTCGCCAGCACGATCACCAAGCTGGACAAGGCCGGGATCCTCTTTCGGATCTGCAACAACTTCTCCGGGATCGACCTCCACCCGGCAGTGGTGCCTGACCGAGTGATGAGCAACATCTACGAGCACCTCATCCGCCGCTTCGGGGCCGCCGTCAACGAAGGGGCTGAGGACTTCATGACCCCAAGGGATGTGGTCCACCTAGCCACCACCCTCCTGCTGGACCCCGACGACAAACTCTTTGAGTCCAATCCTGGCCTGATTCGCACCCTCTACGACCCCACCTGCGGGACCGGAGGGTTCATCTCCGACGCGATGGATCACGTCGACACCTACTCGGACAAGTACTCGGTGCCTCCGGTGCTGGTGCCGTTCGGCCAGGAGTTGGAGCCTGAGACCCACGCGGTCTGCCTCTCCAGCATGTTGCTGAGGACGCTGGTCAGCGATCCAGGGCGTGACCTCTCCAAGAACATCAAACTGGGGAACACGCTCTCGAACGACCAGTTCCAGGACGACCGGTTCCACTACGGTCTGGCCAATCCCCCCTTCGGGAAGAAGTGGGAGAAGGAGCAGGCGGGCGTTGAGCGGGAACGCCGGGAGAAGGGATACGATGGGCGCTTCGGGCCTGGAACCCCGCGCATCAACGATGGCTCGATGCTCTTCCTCCTGCACCTTGCCAGCAAGATGGAGCACCCCAAGAAGGGCGGCGGGCGGGTCGCCATCGTCCTGTCCGGCTCACCGTTGTTTAACGGAGGGGCTGGGTCAGGGGAATCGGAGATCCGGCGCTGGCTGCTGGAGCAGGACCTCGTTGAAGCCATCGTCGCCCTCCCCACGGAAATCTTCTTCCGGACAGGGATCGGGACCTACATCTGGATCCTGAGCAACAAGAAGGCCCCGGAGCGGAAGGGGAAGGTCCAGTTGCTCGATGCGACGACCTTCTGGACCTCCATCAAGAACGAGGGCAACAAGCGCCGGAAGATCAGCGACGACCAGATCCGGGAGATCGCGGACCAGTATCTTGCCTTCGAGTCCTCGGGCATCAGCAAGGTCATCGAGTCCACCCAGTTTGGCTACCGGCGGATCAAGGTGCTTCGCCCCCTCCGGATGGCTCTCCACCTCAGTCAGGAGGCCCTGGGCCGTCTGAAGGAGCACAAGCAGTGGCAGAAGCTCTCAGAGGCCGAGGCAAAGGCCTGGGAGAAGGCTTTGACTCCCCATCTCGGGGAGGTCCATGACTACGGCTGGGCGAAGGCCTTCGCAGAGGAGGCCAGCGCGAAGAGCAAGGTGATCGACAAGGTTGGCAAAGCCTTCATCAAGGCCCTGATCAGCACTTTTGGCGAGCGTGACCCCCAGGGCGAGATCGTCCTGGATGACGACGGCGTCCAGGTGCCTGACCCCGAGCTTACCGACTACGAGAACGTGCCCCTTGGCCAGGACATCAAGGATTACTTAGCTGTGGAGGTGCTGCCTCATGTTCCTGATGCCTACATCGACGAGTCTTTCTGTGACGACGGGGACAAGAAGGTCGGTCGTGTTGGCTACGAGATCAACTTCAACCGCTACTTCTACAAGTTCCAGCCGCCACCGAAGCTCGAAGAGATCGACGCCAAGCTGAAGCAGGTGGAGGAAGAGATCCACGCGCTGCTGAATGCGGTGACGAAATGAGCCACTACAAGCCTTATCCGGCATACAGGGATGGTGGCGTTGAGTGGCTAGGGGATACGCCAGAGCATTGGGTTTTGGGCAAGGTAAAGAACAGGTACGGACTCCAACTCGGGAAGATGCTTCAACCGAGACAGGAGGATACCCTGGATGTAGAAGTGCCATATCTCCGTGCCTACAACGTAGGCTGGGAAACCGTCCAAACTGATGACATAGCAACGATGTGGGCGAACCCGAAGGAGTTGGCCCAATATGAGGCACTGCCCGGGGATCTGCTTGTTTGCGAGGGGGGTGAGGCCGGAAGAGCCGCAATTCTCCCCACTGTCCCAGCAGTCGAGGGGCCACTGATCATCCAAAACGCCTTGCACAGGGTTCGTGCCAGGGGTGGGGCCAGAGAAAGGTTCCTGCTCTACTTACTTCAGATCGCTACCACGTCAGGATGGCTTGATGTCCTGTGCAATAAGGCGACGATTGCTCACTTCACTGGCGATAAGCTGGCGAACCTTTCTGTTGCCTATCCGCCGATTGCGGAAATGGACGGAATCCTGAATTTTCTTGATGCTGAGACCGCCAAGATCGACGCCTTGGTCGAGAAGAAGACCCTCTTCATCGACCTCCTCAAGCAGAAGCGCCAGACCGTCATCACTCAGGCCGTCACAAAGGGGCTCGATCCCAGTGTGGGGATGAGGGACTTCGGTGTTGATTGGATCGGAGAAATTCCAGAACACTGGGGCGTCACTCGACTTGGGCATCTGACTAAAGTCTCGACAGGTGGAACACCTGACAGGCAAAAGGAGGAGTACTGGAATGGCGGAATCCCATGGGTAAAGACTGGTGAGATCAGTTACTCACTCATTACCTCGACAGAAGAGAACATCTCACAGCTAGGTCTGCTGAACTCCGCTGCATTCGTGGCGCCTGCTGGGACGGTGCTTATGGCAATGTACGGCCAAGGCGTTACGAGGGGGCGAGTGGCCATCCTCGGGATTGCCGCCGCGTTTAATCAGGCATGTGCAGCGATTCAATGCTCCAGCAAACTCACTAATGAGTTCTTATTCTATTACTTAATGGCCGCTTATAGTCATCTTCGGTCTCTGGGGAATGAGGCTAGTCAGACGAATCTCAGCATCGAAATCATCAAGGAAATCAGAGTTCCTTTGCCAAGTCTCGCCGAACAAGAGGCAATATGCCGACAACTGGAAGCCTCGCTTTCCAATCTTGATTGCCTGGCTGGCAAAGTTGGAGACTCACTGGCTCTCCTAAATGAGCGTCGAACAGCCCTGATCACCGCTGCCGTAACCGGCCAAATCGACCTGCGGGAGGACATCGCATGAGCGAGCCCCACCACGAGAAGAACTTCCAGAACTACATCGTCGCCCAGTTGAAAGCCATGGGCTGGCTCGTTGGGACCACCGACGGCTATGACACGGAGAGCGCCCTCTTCACGGAGGACGTGCTGGCCTGGGCTCAAGCCACCCAGCCGAAGTCCTGGGAGAAGCTGGAGGCCACCCACAAGGGCAAGGCCCTGGATGCCCTGACCGACCGCCTGGCGAAGGCCCTGGAGAAGGACGGGACGGTCCAGGTGCTCCGTGGCGGCTTCCAGGTGGCCGGTGCTGGTCACTTCGACATGAGCGAGGCTGCTCCCGAGGACCTGAGGAACCAGGGCATCCTGGACCGCTACAAGGCCAACAGGCTGCGGGTGGTGCCAGAGTTGAAGTATCACCCTGCCCACGAATACGCGATTGATCTCGTGTTCTTCATCAACGGGATCCCCGTGGGGACCACCGAACTCAAGACTGACTTCACTCAGGGGGTCGAGGAGGCGATGGAGCAGTACCGCCACGACCGGAAGCCCTACGACCCGGTCACCAAGCGCAAGGAGCCCCTGCTGACCTTCAAGAGGGGTGCGGTGGTCCACTTCGCCATGTCCGACTCGGACATCCGGATGGCGACCAAGCTGGACGGCGAAAACACCTACTTCCTGCCCTTCAACAGCGGGAACAAGGGCCATGCCGGTAATGCTGCACGCGAGGACAAGGACTACCCTGTCACCTACTTCTGGAGGGATGTGCTGAAGCCGGACGCTTGGCTCCGCATCTTCCACAGCTTCGTCTACGTCGAGAAGAAGGATGTGGTGGACCTTCACGGGAACTGGACCAAGAAGGAGACCCTCATCTTCCCGAGGTTCCACCAGTGGTCGGCGGTGAACGCCATGATCGCAGACGCAAAGGCCAACGGCCCTGGCATGGCCTACCTCTGCGAGCACAGCGCCGGGTCCGGCAAGACCAGCACCATCGCCTGGACGGCTCACGACCTCATCAAACTGCGCCATGACGACGGGAAGGCCTACTTCGACTCAGTCATCATCGTCACCGACCGGACGGTCCTGGACAGCCAGTTGCAGGACGCGGTGAAGCAGATCGACTGCCAGTTCGGCGTCATTGCTGCCATCGACCGGGACAAGTCCTCCAAGTCTAAGAGCAAGCAGTTGACGGAAGCCATCTCCAGCGGGATCCCGATCATCGTGGTCACGATCCAGACCTTCCCTTACGCGATGGAGGCGATCCTCACGGCAGGCTCCCTCAAGGACAAGCACTTTGCCGTCATCATTGATGAGGCCCACAACTCCCAGACGGGAACGAATGCCTCCAAGCTCCAGGCAGTCCTGGCGCTGCAATCCAAGGATGCGATGGCGGCCATGACTGTTGAGGACCTTCTGGAGCACATCCAGAAGTCCCGAGTCCGGCCCAAGAACATCAGCCACTTCGCCTTCACGGCCACCCCGAAGCACTCGACCCTGATGCTCTTTGGGCGGCCCAAGGACCCTAGCCAGCCGTCCTCCAAGGACAACCTTCCAGAGTCCTTCCACAAGTACCCGATGCGTCAGGCCATCGAGGAGGGTTTCATCCTCGACGTGCTCCAGAACTACGTGCCCTACAAGACCGCCTACAACCTGAGCGAGCAGTTGGGCAAGGACAAGCGGGTGAACACCCGCCAGGCTCGCCGGGCGCTGGCCCAATGGATGGCGCTGCACCCGACCAACGTCACCCAGAAGGTGCAACTCATCATCGAGCACTTCTCGAAGAACGTGGCCCAGTTGTTGGACGGGAAGGCCAAGGCCATGGTGGTGACCAGTTCGCGGGCAGCCGCCGTCCGTTACAAGAAGGGGTTTGATGCCTACATCATGAAGCACCCCGAGCACGCTGGCATTCGGGCCTTGGTCGCCTTCTCTGGGAAGCTGACGGCGAAACAGGTCAATCATCCTGCCGATGAACACCTGAAGGGTGATGACTTCAAAGTCGCTGAGGATGAGGAGTTCACCGAACCCAGCATGAACCCTGACACCAAGGGTGCGGACCTTCGTGCTGCGTTCGACCGCCCGGAATACCGGGTCATGCTGGTGGCCGACAAGTTCCAGACCGGCTTTGACCAGCCCAAGCTGGTGGCCATGTATATCGACAAGAAGATCGCCAACGAGGTGGAGATCGTCCAGACGCTCTCCCGCCTGAACCGGACTGCGCCGGGGAAGGACGGAACCTTCGTGATCGACTTCGTGAACGACCCCGATTCCGTCCGTCTGGCCTTCGCCAAGTACGATTCCGGGGCCCAGATCATTGATGTCCAAGACTTGAACGTGGTCTACGAGATCAAGGCCCCCTTGGACAAGGCTGGGATCTATGACGAGAAGGACCTGGACGCCTTCCGGGAGGCCCGGTTCAAGGCTGCCAGGGGTCTGACTTCGGGCGCGGCTACCACCCACAAGGAGCTTTACGCTGCTACCCAGCACCCCACGGAAATCTACAACCAGAAGTTGAAGATGCTGAAGGATGCCGTAAAGATCAGCGAGACGGCCTACCAGGATGCCCGCGCCAAGAAGAACAAGGACGCCATGAAGGCTGCTGACCACCAGCGGGCGGACTACGCGGCCCAGATGGTCGCCTTGGTCAACTTCAAGAACGGCCTCGGACGGTTCTGTCGAACCTACTCCTATGTCGCCCAACTCATTGACTTCGGCGATCCGGAGCTTGAGAACTACGCTGCCTTTGCCAAGCTGCTGAGTAAGCGGTTGGACGGGATCTCCCCTGACGAGGTAGACCTCAAGGGCCTGCTGCTGACGGGTTTTGGGATCCTCGACCGGAAGAATCAGCCAGTGAAGCCCGACCAGGAGGACCTGGTTCTCCCCCCGGTGGGGCCTGGTGGTGATGGCAAAGCCCACGACCCGGACTTCCTGGCTGAGATCATCAAGCGCATGAACGCCATCTTTGGTAAGGTGGCACCGATCAAGGACCTCGTTGCCCTGACGAATCAGGTGACTTCCATCGCCCGGGAGAACGATACCGTCATGGCTCAGGTCGAGAACAACACGCGAGATCAGACCATGAAGGGGAATCTCCCCGGGGCGATTGAGCAGGCCGTGGTCCGAGCCCTAACCTCGCACCAGGCAGCCGCGAAGCTGCTGCTGAAGTCGGACCAGCAGTCCATGTCCGCCTTCACGCACCTGATCTACGACATCCTGAAGGTTGGCCGAGAGATCGACCTGGAGGCTTCATGATCGACCTCCTCGGCCTTCCAGGCATCACCCCCATGGATCTCCGTAACGAGGGGGACCTCCTTGTGATTCAGGCCGAGGCTCTGGAGCCGGGGGTGCCTAACTGCCTGACCTGTGGGACGGGACTGTTTCGTCACGGGAAGCGTGTTCACGTCTTCGCTGACACGCCGATGCAGATGCGCCCGGTTCGCGTCGAAATCACCCGTCAACGCTTTCGCTGCGGCACCTGCGGGAAGATCGTCACCCCGGAGCTTCCCTTCCTGGACGACAAGCGCCGTGCGACCCGCCGATTGGTCGATTCCGTGCGCGAGCGGTGCCTCAGCAAGACTTTCCACAGCTTGTCTGAAGACACCGGCTTGGCCGTCAACACCATCAAGAACATCGCCCAAGACCTGATCGAGGACATGGACCGGGAGGTCCGCTTCGAGACCCCGAGCATCATGGGCATCGACGAACTGAACCTAGCGGGTGGGATGCGGTGCATCATCACCAACCTCGCCACCATGAGTGTCTTTGACATGCTGGCGGAGAGGACCCAGGTCGTTCTGAAGCCGTTCTTTGAGGCCATGAACGACCGCGAGAAAGTCGAGTGGGTCTGCACCGATATGTGGCGTCCATTCAAACGGTCCTTCGCCCCATACCTCCCGAACGCCAAGCTGGTCATCGACAAGTTCCACGTTGTCCGAATGGCTTCCGATGCTCTGGAATCTGAGCGGAAGAAGTATCAGAAGGACCTGGACAAGGACGCTCGGCTTCAGATCAAGAAGTCGGTGCGGTGGCTTACCCTCAAGCGCACAAGCAGCCTGACCCCAGAGGAGGCTGTGGCCCTTGCCATCGTGAAGAAGAACGTGCCCGAACTGGGCGTTGCCCATGACTTGAAAGAGTCTTTTTATGAAATCTACGACCAGGAGACGAGGGCGGATGCGATGCTTGCCTTCAATGACTGGGAGAAGTCGATCCCGACGAAGATGCCTATGTTCAAGTCCTTGGCCAAGACGGTCCACAATCACTACGAGGACATCTTCGCCTACTGGGATGCCCCAACCCGGATCACGAACGCCTACACCGAGGGCGCCAATGGGATCACCAAGGTTGCGAATCGGACTGGTCGTGGCTACAGCTATGAAGTGATCCGCGCCAAGGTCCTGTATCACAAGCTGGCAAGGGAGATCGGGTCAGTCCGGCGTCCGCTTCCCCCAGACGAACTGGACACCAATTCAGGACCTCGGATGGCCCATTGGCTTCTCTCCAGCCTTCGTTCAACCAGGGAGAGCGTCCAGGTGATTGAATACGGCCCCTACATTTCAACCTTGGTGGCGGCGGCCGAGGCGGGCGAGTTCACCTAGCCCGGGCCACCCGGTTCAACCCTGGATTGCACATAGCCTAAAAGACTTACACCCGCGCAAGCGGGTGTTTTTCGTTGCGTCCTGCACCTATCCTGCATGGATGCCCCTGAACCAAGGTGCTGCCACCCAGACTCTGGAGAATGAAGAGGATAATTTTTCCTTGGGGTTGAAGGGGAGTATGGTTGTCCTGTCCCCCTTCTCAAGAAGAATGTCCGACTAAGAGGTACCGCATGCGAACCTTCGCCAGACTTCCTTTGGTGTTTGGACTCGGTAACTTGCTCCTGGTCCTAGCCTGTGGTGGCGGTGGTAGTGGTAGTGGAGCAGGTGGGTCAAACAATCCACCAGTAGTGGCCTCGATTTATGCCGGGGGAACCAGCACAAACAGTTCAAATCTCCCGGTCCCGGTGTATTGGAATAATGGCGCTTTGGTCACCCTCCCGGTCCCCTCCCAATACCAAGGTGGGGGAAGTGTCAATGCTCTATCAATTAATGGGAACCAAATAATTGCAGTAGGCCAATGTAATTCTGTTCTTAATGGAGGAACTGAGTTAACAATTCCAGGATATTGGCTGAACGGCGTTTGGACTGGGCTCCCACCAATTGATATTTCGCACAATGCTAGTGCTACTTCAATTATTGTAACAGGTAATGATATCTATATTGGCGGTTGGTGTGCCAACCCTTCCAATGTGGCTGTTCCTGGCTATTGGCTAAACGGTTCATGGATTGGGTTGCCGTTCACTTCAGGGTTATCGAGCGCTGTCACATCCATAAATATTGCTGTAAACAAAGTTTATGCAGGTGGTAATGATGGTAATAACCCTGGGTATTGGTTGAATGGTGCTTGGAATGCACTCCCCTTACCTGTAGGTAAAGATATTGCATGGGTCCAATCTATTGTTATTTTTAGCGGTGATATCTATGCTGCTGGTAATTCATATAATAGTGGTAGTTTCGTTTATGCTTCGGGTTACTGGAAGAATGGAATATGGATAGGCCTTCCACCAATTAGTGCTTCCAGTCGTTCAAATGTTTTGTCTCTCGCTGCAGCGACAAGTGGAGTCTATGTTGGTGGTTGGAGCATGGATAGTTCTAAGGTTGAGGTTCCTGGATATTGGCTAAATGGCACTTGGGTCCAGTTGCCAATGCTGAGTAACTCTAACGGTGGATATGCCGCTTCGATATTTGTGTCAGGGAACAACGTCTATGCTGCTGGAGCATGTCCAAATAACTCAGGAGTATCATCTCCTGGCTACTGGTTGAATAGTGTTTGGGTGGGTCTCCCAGCTCTCACCTACGGTGGAAATGTAAAGTCTCTCGTCATTCAATAGCTATTGACCTAGCGCGGCATTGACTGCTACTCCCCAAAGGGGGGGCCTGGGGGAATAGGCTCAAGTACAGGCAAAAGGATATGTTGGGGTTACTCATTTGCCGGATGAATTTTTTTAATTGAATTTATAAATTATTTCAATTTAATTTTATTAATCCATTTCCCCTTTAGGTTAATTGTTTGTCTATCGGGAAATCAATGGCCAAAATGGGGGAGGGGGGTAATGACAAGACTATCGGCATTCCGGGGACTTGGGTTGTTGGGGCGATGAATGGATTGCTGCTTCGTGTCCCAGATCAGGGCTGATACCAAACCGCCCTCCTCTTGCCGAAATTCGTGGTCTTGCCTGAGTCTTCCCTGTTTCACGCTTCAGGTCGTCTTACCGATCGACCTTGAACAATTCCCCCAGATTGGACAGCGTGCAGGACGAGAATTTTGGATCAACCCCGTTTGGTTCCTTCCTTCCATTCCTTTTGCCTAGGGACACGGAAGGGAAGGAAGGATTCTCTTCCGTTTCTTCCGTCTCCCCCCTTCCGGGTGGAAGCCCCAGTGTTTCCGGTCTTCTGGCAATGTCAGGCACATGGGCCGACTTCCGACTGGAAGGAACATGGCCCAGGGTTTCGGCCTTAGCCCATCCGGCATCAGTAAGGCTATGATCCTGAAGGAAACTTTCTTTCCTGAGTGCCGAAAGCATCTTGTCCCACTGGCCCTTTGGGTTCCCGGCCTCGGGCCAGATCAGCGCGGCGGCGGCCTTCTGATCCAGGCGGCCTAGCCCCCCAGCTTCGGCAAGCGCCAATAGGACGGAATCCCGCTTGGTGAGTCTCATCACTGCGGCCTGGCCTTGGATAACGGCCAAGATTCGCTCGGAATCAGGGTGCAGGCCCAGGAACCCTGCGCCAGGGTCAGTGCTTTGGCGCCGTTCCAGCAGGGGTTGTGTATAAATGCTTCTGTAAGTTAGCGCCCGCGCCATTTCAGGCGACTGGGTAGCAAAGGGGCCACTGGCTCCAGTAGGTTTGAAGTTGCGACGCAACAAACCTATGAGAGGAAGCCAATGGCCGAGTTGAAGTTTGAGGTCCCCGAGGGGGCTGTGGAAGGACTGTTTTCGCAACCTGGGGGCGATGGCTTCCGGATGCTAGTGGAGCAAGTGGTGCAGGCCTTGATCAACAGGCAGGCAGACGCGCATTTCGAGGCGCCCTGGAACGCCCGGGGCATGGAGCGGCCTAACGGCTACCGGAACGGCTACAAGGATCGCGGCTTCCAGACCGTGGCCGGCGCCCTGGAGCTTTCAGTGCCCCAGGCTCGGAACGGGTCCTTCAGGCCAGCCCTGTTCGAGCGTTGGCAGCGATCTGAGCGCGCCATGCTGGCGGCTTGTGGCCAGATGGTGCTGGCCGGGGTCTCCAACCGGAACGTGAGCAAACTGGCTGAGGAGGCCTTTGGGGCCGAGGTCAGTCCCAGCCTAGTGTCTCAGATCCTGAAGGACATCGAGCCGGCGGTGGAAGCGTTTCGCACCCGGCCCCTCGGCGCCTTCCCCTACCTCCTGGTGGATGCCCGGTTCGACAAGGTCCGGGAAGGCCACCGGGTCCGCAGCCGGGCCTTCCTGTGGGCGGCCGGGGTCAACGAGAAGGGCGAGCGCGAGGTCCTGGGCTGGCTGGACTGGGGCGGAGAAACCGAGGTGGCCTGGGAGGGCCTGTTCAAGGACCTGAAGGGCCGCGGTCTGCACGGGGTCGATTTGTTGGTCTCGGACGCCCACGAGGGCCTCTGTCAGGCTGCGACGAAGGCGTTCCCCGGCTCAAGCTGGCAGGAGTGCCAGGCGCACTTCCTCCGAAGGTCGATCGAGCAGGTCAAGACGGCGGACCAGAAGGCCTTCCGGGAAGACGTGAGGGCCGTCCTCCACGCTGCGGACTACGTCCGGTCGCAGGAGCTGCTCGGCCTGCTCAAGGCGCGCTGGGAGGAGAAATCACCCAAGGCGGTGGACTACGTGGAGGAGCACCTGGACAGCCTCCAGGCCGTCCTGGCGCTGCCCGAGGGCCACCAAAAGCGGCTGCGGACGACCAACATGGTCGAGCGGTTCAATCAGGAACTGAAGCGAAAGAGCCGATTGGTGCGCGTCTGGCCCAACGCGGAAAGCCGGGAGCGGGTCTATGGGGCGCTCCTCATGGAACAGAACGAGGCCTGGACTGGCCAGGTCTGGGTGCACATGGGGGGACCGGCGTGATCTTGCTCCTCTGGCTGCTCCATGCCCTGAAGGCGCCGACCCATGCTCTGTGGAGCGTGCTCGGGCATGGAAAGCCTGTGGACTGCGCTACGCGCACCGGCCCTGCGGGCCTGCCCACACCCTTCCCACACCCTCGGGCTGCGCCTGGAGACCGCTGCGCGTTCTCCACACGCCCCACAGCGGATGATCATCAGCAGCTTTCTGATCAGCTTCGTCGGGCCGGGCGGGGTCCGCCTGCGGCTGCCCGCCCTAGTCTCAGGAAATCCCTACTGGAGCGGACTTACAGAAAAGATTGGACACAACTAAGAAATTGCGCAAGGGTGAAGAAATGTTCATTCCGGCGGGCTGTTTTAAATATGTCGTAATAATTCAAAGAAGCTCTTTGTGTTCATTCGAGGTAAACGATGACTTCATCGGTTAATTCCAATGACCTTCCTTCAGTACCAGGTCGTGCATGCCTAGCCTTTCACCAGGCCCTCGCGATTCTGACAGCCGATGTGAACCGCGAGCTGGAGGGTCGCCCGGACCTCCCCCGGCTGGTCGGCGTGGCCAATCTGGAGCGGATGCGGGAGAACCACGCCAACCATTCCGCTTTCATGGACAACGTGTTCTTCCTGGGCAACTACAACCTGCTCCAGCGGATCATCCCCTGGGTCTACCGCGTGTACTCGGCCCGCGGCTTCTCCCTGGACTACTTCCCGGTCGAGTTGCAGGCCTGGGCCGACGCCATTCGCAGACGGATCCCGCAGCCGCTTTCGGCGCCGATCCTGGCCGTGTATGGCTGGATGATCGGACATCACCAGGATTTCATCGAGTCCAGCCGCTTGCCTGATCCGGAGGGGCCGGGCCTGACCCAGGCCATTCCCCTGGACCGCCTGGTCGATGTGTTCCTCGATGGCGACTTCCGGGGGGCGGAGCGGCTGATGAAGGAGCTGCTGGGGGAACACCCTCCGCTCGAGGAGTGCTACCTGCGGATCCTGGATCCGGTCATGCGCGAGATCGGGCGCCGTTGGGAGAAGGCCCTGGTCTCCTCCGCCCAGGAGCATGTGGCCTCGGCTCTGGCGACCCGGATCATGAGCGTATCCTATGCCCGCTTCGATATGGAGCCCGTTCCCGGGAAGCGGGCGGTGGTCTGCGCGGGGCCCCACGAACTGCACCAGATCGGCGCCTGGATGGTCTCCGATCTCCTGGAGGTGCGCGGGTGGGATGCGCGCCTGCTGGGGGCGGATCCATCCGTGGACGACCTCCTGAGCCTCCTGGATGAGTTCCGTCCGGCGATCCTGGCCCTCTCGGTCACCATGCCCTTTCATCTGATGGACGTCGCCCGGCTCATCGAGCTGGTCCGCGGGCGCCCGGGGCAGGGGGGCCTGAGGATCATGGTCGGCGGGCCGGCGTTCTCGATGGACGAGGCCCTGCCGGGCGCCATCGGCGCCGACGGCTATGCGGGCGACGCGAGAAGCGCGGCCCTGCTCGCGGAGGCGTGGTGGAAGGAGGCGCGCGCTTGAGCTGGGACATCGTCGAGCCCGAAGTGGTCAAGGTGCTGGGCGAATTCCTGACCCATGTCCCGAAATCCGTCGTGCTGCTCCGTCTGGGTCGTTCGGGCGCTGTCCTGGATGCCAATCCTTCCTTCAAGGATCTGTTTCCTCCTGATCGCTGGGAGGGAATTCCCCAGGTGCAGGATTTCCTTGAACCCATGGACCACTGGGCGGATACCCCCCTGCCGACCGCCCTGGTGACCTACCGGGTGCTGGGAGGCCTCGTCCCCGGGGCGACCATCCAGGGGATCCATGTGCCGGTGGGCGAAGGGTCCGTCCTGATCGGGGAGCGCCAGTTTCCGGTGGCGGAGGCCGCCTTCCATCAGCTGTCCACCACCGCCAATGAGCTGGCCCGGGCGAACCGGGAGACGCAGAAGGACCTCCGCGCCTCGAAACGGGCCCAGGCCCATCTGGAAGCCCGCTACAAGGCGCTGGTTGAAAGCAACGACCAGGCGGTGGCCTGGTTCGATGGCGAGGGGCGACTGGTCGAGGCCAATCCGGCAGCGAAGCGCATTCTGGGGGAAACCGAGGCCGCCCGCCTGGAGGAGGCGATTATGCAGGCGACCGGAGAGGATGGCAGCGCCATCGCTCCGGAGGCCCACCCGGTCCGCAACGCCCTGCGCAGCGGAAGCCCCGCCTGTGGCGTGACGCTCGGGCTGCACGGGGGCTGGACGTGGATCCTCCTGGATGCCGTCCCGAGCGCCTTCCCCGAGCCCGCAAACCGGGGCAGGGTCTGCGTCACCTTCGCCGACGTCACGGAGCGCAGGCGGGCCGAAGAGGCATTGGCGGAACGGGAGGAACGCTACCGGGCCTTCTTCATGCACGGCCCCGATGGGGTCGTCGTGCTGGATCCCGTGACCAAGCGCCTGCTGGAATTCAATGACCGTGCGTGCGAACAGCTGGGCTACACCCGGGAGGAGTTCGCCCGGCTGACCCTGGCGGATATCGATGCCATGGAAACCCCGCGGGAGTCCACCGAACGGATCAGGAACGTGGTGGCGAAGGGCCATGACGATTTCGAAACCATCCAGCGGACCAAACAAGGCGCCCTGCGCAACATCCACGTCACCGCCCAATGCATCAAGGCCAAAGGCGCGATGACCTACCACTGCGTCTGGCGCGACATCACCGAACAGAAGCGGACGAAGGACCTGATCGAGAAGCGCATCATCGCGCTGACCCAGCCGCTGGAGGGCGTCGCCATCTCGTTCGAGGAACTGTTTCATCTGGATGAGATCCAGCGGATCCAGGATGAATTCGCCGCGGCCACCGGGGTGGCATCCATCATCACCCGGCCCGACGGCACCCCGATCACCCGGCCCAGCCATTTCACCCGCCTCTGCAGCGAGATCATCCGCAAGAACCCCAAGGGCTGTTCCGCCTGCTTCAGATCCGACGCCGAACTCGGGCGGCCGAAGCCGGACGGGCCCATCGTGAAGCGGTGCCTGAGCGGCGGGCTCTGGGATGCCGGGGTCAGCATCACCGTCGGCGGCCACCACCTCGGCAATTGGCTGATCGGCCAGGTCCGGGACGAGGCCCAGACCGATGAGCAGGCGCGCTGCCACGCCCGCGAGATCGGGGTCGACGAGGGGCGCTACCTCGAGGCCTACCATGCCGTTCCGGTCATGGCGCCGGAGCGGTTCGAGCAGATCGCCAAGGCCCTCTTCACCCTCGCCCGGCAACTGGCGACCACCGCCTATCAGAATGTCCAGCAGGCGCGCTACATCACCGAAGGCAAGCAAGCCGAGCAGGAGAAGGCCAGGCTCCAGTCCCAGCTGCTGCAGTCCCAGAAAATGGAGAGTCTTGGAACCCTGGCGGGGGGGGTGGCCCACGACATGAACAACGTCCTGGGGGCGATCCTGGCCCTGGCCTCCGGCCACATCGGCTCCCAGCCTGTCGGCAGCCCGCTGCATGAAGCCCTGGCCACCATCTGCAAGGCCACCGAAAGGGGCGGGCAGATGGTCAAGAACCTCCTGAACTTCGCCCGTCAGAGCCCAGCGGAACTCCGCGTGCTGGACCTCAACGCGATCCTGCGGGATGAAAGCAGGCTGCTGGAACGCACGACCCTGGCGAAAGTCCGGATCCAGCTGGAGCTGGAGGCCGGCCTGCGCCCCATCCTGGGCGAAGCCAGCGCCCTGAGCCACGTCGTCATGAACCTCTGCGTCAACGCGGTGGACGCCATGCCCGGCGGCGGCACCCTCAAGCTCCGCACCCGCAACGCGGACCCCGGCTGGATCGAACTGGCCGTGGAGGACACGGGCGCGGGGATGCCGCCGGAGGTCCTCGAAAAGGCCATGGATCCGTTCTTCACCACCAAGGAGGTGGGCAAGGGCACCGGCTTGGGGCTGTCCATGGCCTACAGCACGGTGACGGCCCATCACGGCCAACTGCAGATCCGGAGTGAACCGGGCCAGGGCACGTGCGTCACCCTGCGCTTCCCGGCCTGCGAACCGGCAGGCTCCGGCCTGGAGCCAGGCGAGCCGGAGGAACTGGTCCCCCCCCGGCGGGCGCTGGCGGTCCTGATCATCGACGACGACGAACTGATCCAGCGTTCGCTGCAGCTGCTATTGCAGATGCTGGGGCACACCGCGCAGGTGGCCCAGAGCGGGGAGGAGGCCCTGGAACGGCTGCAGGGTGGGGCCGCGCCGGAGCTGATCATTCTGGATATGAACATGCCGGGAATGGGTGGGGCCGCGACCCTGCCGCGGGTAAGGGCGCTGCTCCCGCAGGTGCCGGTCATGCTCTCCACCGGCAGGACGGATGATGCCGCCCTGGCGCTGGCGGCGGCCTGGCCTGGGGTGAGCCTGCTGGCCAAGCCCTTCGGGCTGAGGGAACTCCGGCAGCAGATCGGGATTATGGGCCTTGGGTAGGGCGTTGGTTCGGGGTGCGGGCGAATGGCGATCTCTGGCCCCCAGGCTGCGCACCGGATCAGGTCGATAATCAGGTGGGATGAATCGATCCAGAGCGCCTGGGCGGTGCCAATCCAAGGGAAGGTGGCAGGAATGATCAATAACATAGGTAATAAATTTTATAGCTATTATAAATATCGGTTGTCGTTGGCCTGAAGTCCGGGGCATTGATTGGTTGGATGCAGAGTCTCAACTGATCTGTGCCATGCAATCAGCGGCGCTCGTGCTCACCTGACAGGTTTTCATCGCATGTTGGCATGGCTTGGTTTTGTCAATAACATAAATAATTGCAATTTATATGTAACAATATAAGTGTTAAGTCTGTTTGCAACATTGTTGGGTATCTCAGTGCATGCGCCGGCCTATGTCGCCGACTGGGTCCCCGCGCCAGCGCCGGTCCATGGCGCCGCTGGGGTCCCCGAGCCTACGCAAGCCCATGTCGCCGGAATTATTCCCGCACCAGCACCGGTCCATGGCGTTGACGGAGCCCCCCCGCCTGCGGCAGACCATGGCGCCGACTGGGTCCCCGCGCCTGCGCCGGGCCATGGCGCCGACGGGGTCCCCGCACCAGCGCCGGTCCATGGCGCTGACGGGGTCCCCGCGCGAGCGTCGGTCCATGGCGCCGAGGGTGTGGCAACTTTGGCGCCGACGGGGTCCCCGCACCAGCGCCGGTCCATGGCGCCGACGGGGTCCCCGCACCAGCGGCGGTCCATGGCGCCGACGGGGTTCCCGCGCATGCGCAGGCCTATGTCGCTGACTGGGTCCCCGCGCCAGCGTTAGCTCATGGCGCCGCTGGGGTCCCCGAGCCTACGCAAGCCCATGCCGCCGGAATTATTCCCGCACCAGCGCCGGTCCATGGCGCCGACGGGGTCCCCGCGCCTGCGCAGGCCGATGGCGCCGGCTGGGTCCCCGCGCCTGCGTAGGCCGATGGCGCCGGCTGGGTCCCCGCGCCTGCGCCGGCCGATGGCGCCGGCTGGGTCCCCGCGCCTGCGCCAACCGATGGCGCCGACGGGGTCCCCGCGCATGCGCAGGCCCGTGCCGCCGACAGGGTGCCCGCGCCAGCGCCGGTCCATGGCGTCGACGGTGCGGCAGCCTATGGTGCCGACAGGGTCCCCGCGCATGCGCCAGCCCTTGGCGCCGACGGGATCCCAGCGCATGCGCCAGCCCTTGGCGCCGACGGGATCCCAGCGCATGCGCCAGCCCTTGGTGCCGACGGGCTCTCCGCGCGAGCGCCGGTCCATGGCGTCGACGGTGCGGCAGCCTATGGTGCCGACAGGGTCCCCGCGCATGCGCCAGCCCTTGGTGCCGACGGGGTCCACGCGCGAGCGCCGGTCCATGGCGTCGACGGTGCGGCGGCCTATGGCGCCGACGGGGTCTCTGCACCAACGTCGGCGGATGGCGCTGAGGGGGCCCGGGCGAGCGCCGGTCCATGGCGTCGACGGTGCGGCAGCCTATGGCGCCGACAGGGTCCCCGCGCATGCGCCGGGCCAGGGCTCCATCTGCCGGCCCCGCGAGATCTTGAACGAGGGCGCCATACCACCTGCAGTAGCCTAAGCCCACGCAGCAACGGGTGGGGACCTAGCGCATAGATCCGCACAGCAAGCCCGTTGGGCAACAGGGTTCGGAACGCACTTAACACCGTCATGCCACGACGATGCTGGGCCAGAATTTTAATCGTAAACCACTGAAAACAAACAGGAGCGCAATCCATTAATTAACACCATCCTGGGCGGCGGCTTAACACCGCGCATCCTTGGCGGGTGTGGCTACACTGGCTCGAGAACGCTTGCTTTGCTGTCGTCAAGATGTTGGTTAGAGATATTGCAGAAAAATCTAAACAAAGTAAATGCGATGGTTGAATAACTGGGCGGGATCACCTGGCAGTCGCTCCACGGGATGGCGACTTAACACCTTACTTAACACCTTACTTAACACCTGGCGGGAGGCCTGAGAATCCACCCATCTGACAAGAAACCTGTGTCGTCACCCGGGGGCCTTGCATTTCAGCGGAATGGCAGGGGTTGTGGAATTCGCCCGGTCTATGCCACGGCAACCACTTCCCCTTGAATGCATTCCTAGACTGCGAATGAGGCGCCGTCGGGGGCCGGGTCAACCAGCTTTGCGGCTCCACAGCAAGCCGCAGAAGGCCTTCGATCGCCCCAGAATGCGGGTCCGGACTACCACGCCCAGAGGGTCCTCCGGTGTGGTTATGGGCATGGCAAGGAGGGCCGCCGGAGGACCTTTCTGGACGATCCATCCCCGGCCATGACCCACATCCGGTCGCCCAGGCGAACGCCTCGATGAGGTCGCGGCTACCCAGGGTGGTGGGCACATCCAGGGACCGAAAGACCTGGCGGAGACTGTTGCGCAATATGTTTGCCGCAGGTCGGTTAAGGGAAACGATGGGGTCATCCAGGAGCACCAGTCGGGGCCGCGGAGCCAGGGCCCGACCCAAAGCCATGCGCTGGTTCTGCGCTCCCCCGCCAGTTTCCGGGATCTCCGGGCCTCAAGGCAAATGAGCCCCATGAGTTCGACAAGGTCGGCGACGCGGCTGCATTCGGCCTGGGGCCACCCCCGGATCCAGAAAGCGATATTTTCGGCCAAGGTGAGGTAGGGAAAGGAGCAGGCCCGTAGCGCAACCGCCCAGCAAGACCACCCGTTCCCGGAGGACACCAAGCGCGGAAGCGATTCGTTCAACCATGGCAAGGTTGGGGATTGTTTTCATTTCAATCGGTCCTCAAAAAGCCGGGTAGCCCGTTGGTGTTCCCGTGCCCTGCCGCCGCGGATGGCCTTGGAGCCCGGACGGAGGAAGGGCCTCCATGAGGACCTGGACAACATGAAGGTCCTCATCGAACTCTGTACCCGGCCCGGGCGAAAGCTGGCCTCCCGGAAGCACGGCCCGGGCAGGCCCGGCCGTCAGCGCCGGCGGAACGGCATGGTCAGCCGGAAGCGGGCCGTCTGCGGGATGCCGTCCAGGAGCGCCGGCTGGACCCGCCATTGCAGGGCATATTGGATTCCAGCTTTCTGGAGCGGTCCGGGCCCTTCAGGCCGACTGCGGCCACCGGCATCCCGGTCCGGTCGACGGTGAGTTCGACGATCACGGTGCCCTGGATCCGGTTCTCGTTGGCCACCAGGGGGTAGGACGGTGGCGGCGGCTGGCCGTCGATGCCGCCTTTTGGCGGATGGAACGACCATGCGGCTGTCTCGGACCACCCGCACAACTTCTGGTTTCAAATAAATGATCTTTCGGGATTCCAGGGGCAAGAATCAGGCGGTAGGTCCGGTTCCGCTGAGCAAAGCTAGGATCTCAGGCTGATGGAGGATCTCCTTCGCCTGGAGGGCTGCGGCGAGCCGGTCAAGGTCTCCACGGTGCTCCCGGATCTTGCTCAAGGCTTGCGCCTCAGCCTCCCGGATCCAGGCCGTGATCCTTTCCAGCAGCAATGTTCCGAGCCGGTCCTGGAGGGCAGGGGAGAGCCCAAGAGTTGACAACGGAATGGAGTCGGGATCCAGGCCCCACTGGCCAATAGCCTGTTCCGCAAGGCTGGAGGCGTGGGCGAGGTCCTGGGCCGCACCGGCGGAGATCGCCTCATCCCCAAAAACCAAGCGCTCGGCAGCGCGACCGCCAAGATTTACTGCCAGCCTGCGGGCGACCCAGGAACGATCCATCAACTCCGGCCCTTCCACAGGCCGGAGGTACGCCGCAGCAAGGGAGCCGGTCGCACCCGGGAGCAAGGAAATATGCTCAACGCGGTCTGCGCCAAACAGGTGATAGGCGAGAACCGCATGGCCAGCCTCGTGGTAGGCGAGTTGCGAACGGAAGGGCATATCCATGCGCGGGGCCGTGCCGCCCTGGCAGGCCTCCAGATGGGCTTCCCGCAGGTGCTCAAGGCTAACCGGGAGTTTGTGCTTGGCTGACAACTTGCGTGCCGCCTCGACCAGATGGGAAAGGTCCGCAGGCGTCATCCCCGCTGTCAAGGCGGCGGCCTCCTCGAGGTTCATGCCGCGGGCCTCCCCACCCAGGAATCCTCGCAGGAGAGCCCTTCGCCCAGTCAGGTCCGGCGGACCTATGACGATATGTTCCCCAAGCCTCAGGGATCGGACAACTGCGGGGTCCAGCCTGTCGAAATGGTTGGTTGTCGCAACCACGACCACCCGGCTTTTGCCGGAGCGCGTGGCGTCCATGCTGGTCAGGAGTTGGCCGACCACGGCTGCTTGGGTCGATTCGAGGGAGCCCTGCATCCGATCTCGGCGCCAAGCCAGAGCCTCGAATTCGTCGAGAACGAGGACTGCAGCGTCGAATCCCTGGAGGTTATCGAACAAATCCCGGATGGCCGCTTCCGTTTGTCCGTACCACATTTTTTGCAACTCTGAACTGCCAACGATGGCCACTGGGCACTCCGCGGAACCGGCGATAGCCGCGCCGAGAAAGGACTTACCTGTCCCCGGCGGACCGGACAACACGAAGCCGCGCAGGCCTGGAGCTCCGTCGGGATCCTGGAGCCAGTGGACATGCTCCATGAACCTGGCCTTGAGTGTGTCCTGCCCAAGCACATCGTTTAAGGTGCAGGTCGGAACCTCGGCGAATGGGATCGTCCCGCGCAAGTCCTGGGAGGATGCGATCCGCTCGGAACCTGCCGGCTTCAGGATTGCGTAGACGATGCCCTGACGGCATGAGGCCGACAATTCAATGCCGAGTTTCCACCGTCGGCGGCTGGCCTGCATGGCCGAAAAAGCCCGGGTGAATCGGGTAGCCGCAAGTGCCTCCCCCAGGCGAGGACCCAACCCGTCACTCATGAGCGGGTTGCCCGGATCCAGGGCGATGGCTTCCAACAAATGTGCCGGGGGGATTGACTTCATGGATTGCGGAGGGACAAGATACCTGACCAGTAAGTGATCCAGGCCGGGCACGGCTTCGACCTCCTCGCCAGTGACAGACTCGGTCCGATCAAGCAATGCAAGTACTCCGGAGCGCAGACCCGCGAGGTCACTGACGTTGGAGCAGACCTTGAAGGAAACCTCGTCCGCGGGCAATCGGCTTTGGACCAGGGAGGCCAGGGACTGGCTTTGGCTCACCAGGCGAACCTCAAGTGGGCGATTGCCAGCCGCCGATCGCAGCAGGCGGCGCAACCCTTTGCCTGCCTTGACCCGAAAGGTCATGGGAGCCTTGGCGAGGGCAAAGATCTCGGCAAAGCGATTGAGTGACTTGGATGCCAGATCTTCCATGAACGCATCCAGGACCGTTGCGTTGGACCGCATGTCATTGCTCACCAGTCGTTCCAGACACAGGGCCGCCAGGGCCTCCTGATCCCACTCGATGGTGTGGCCAGCCAGTTCGGAAAGGATGGTCTTCATTTTCTATCTCCAAGTGGCAGTGCAGGTTCGGATGAGCAAATCGAAGTGATGGTGGCCATGCGGAGGGCGGAAGAGGATCCTGGCGCCCTGAGCCAATCGGGCCACCAGTTCCCCCGGAACCTGGTCCGGCTTCCGCTCCCCCCAGCGGTCAGTCTTGGCGGAGTTCAGGAGGGCGCCGAGATCCAGAGCGAAGGCGGTATTGCCCGTTCCGGTTTGGCCCCATAGGGCCTTGCCCTCAGTGGAACTGAACAGCCAGATGGCCCGGCGAAAATCGATGGTCTTGCCGTGGGAGCCTGCTTGCTGCTCTCCGTCAAGGATGGCGGGGAGTGCAGCAAGCACATTCTCATGCGCCTGCTCAAGGCCGCTGACCAGGATCACCGCGGCCGGATGGTCGGCTACGAAGGTACCAATGAGACCGGGCCTGGATTTGTCTCCAAAGAGTTCGACGGCGCTGCTCCACTCCTTGTACCTGGTCATATCCACCTCCAGAACCCCTCCCTCGGCTGGCTTCGCCAACTGGTCCGTCCAGACCTGGGCAAATATCCTGGAGGCGTGAGTCTTCCCGCACCCGCTAGGGCCGAGCAAAAGCGCGCGATGGCAACGATCACTGCGGTCAACGCCGAGCCCGACCTGGAAGGCGAAGGCGGCAAAGGCGGCGCGGGCTTCGGTCTGTCCGACCAAGGCGCGGCCAAGGGCCCCCTTCAGGGTCTGCGCGAACTGATGGGCCCGTTGGAATGGGTCGTCAAGGGCAAAGGTCCAGGGCCGCCTACTCGAGTCCAGGACTTGCGCGGGACGAAGGTTTTCGATTTGTTCTGGCGCTGGGGGTTTAATGCCTCCGGATTTGCTGTTCGGATCCGTGCTGGATGCCATTGCCATTCCTTTCATGCGGATTGGAAATTGGGGACGATGGAGGTTCTGGGACGGGTTTTGAGACCGCGAACAGAAAACGCCTAAGGCACGGGCAGCTTGCAGGTGTGATCGTTCATGACGAGCCTCGAAATCGGGGAAAAGGTGGGGCGGAGTGGGCCGTGTTTGGACGGGACGGATGGCAGGGTTTAGGTCGCCTGGAGGGCATCTACCTCCCTGGCCGAACGGTGCCCGAAGCAGGACGTGCAGAGCCTGGTGGTCCCCTGGCTCCGGCAGGCGCGGCTGACGGTGTCCCTGATGGCTTCGCCGGACCAGCCGGCCAGCGTGCCCAGGGAGCATCCTGCGAGGTGGATCGCGCCGGTCCGGTCCAGCCGGAGCACACGTTTTCCGAGTATCCAGGCATGCCCAGGCGCCTTGGCATGGCATTGCCCGCACAGGGTCAAGAGGGTCGCCGCGGCGTGATCCCCGATGCCATCCGCGCGAGAGCGCGAGGTGTGATGCACTTCGCACGCCTCGTGGCGCAGATCCCTGCCACACCAGCGGCAGCGAAAGCCGTCGCGCTCGATCACGGTCCGCCTTCTGGCGGCCCAATCCACAGGGTAGCGAGTCTCGGGGACGGAAGGCACGTTGTCGGGGAGGGCGGCCAACCGGAGTCTGCGGATCAGCGTCCCGATGGACCTGATCAGAAGGCCCAGCAGGCGAGTTAGGAGAAAGCGCACACATCGCGTTCCAGAGAGGATGGCCACTGAAAAAAGGAAGAAGGTCAACATCGGTTACTCCATGGAAGGGACAGGCTTCGCCATGCACCGGCTGGTGCGTGGATGACGTGCTTTCCTGGTTCAGATCCTGGTGGTTTGCATGAATCGCTGGATTGGCCCCCTGGGCCCGGACCTTCAGTGCGCCATCGCCGACTCGACCAGGATCTCCAGATCAATCGCCGAAAGCTTGGCCACAGGGAATGCCTCCAAGATCTCGGCCGGCGTCATGCCGATGGACCGCATCTCGCCCACTTGGCAAGGGCAGAGGATCTCGAATCCGGTCGTCACCACGTCGGCCTCACAGATGGGTTCCGCGCAAAGGGCCGTGGTCTGGGGGAGCGTCGGGGTGAACAGGTGGTGGCGCATCAGGAAACCTCCTGCGACCACTCTATCGGGCCTGAAATCGTTACATATGTCTTAGACTTATCTTCAATTATGTGATTGCAGAACTGGGTAGTGCAGGCCTGGGCCGGCGGGCCTCCCTCTGTGCGTCGACCCTGGTGGGCCGGGGAGATTCAGACTCTGGGACGCCAATGCGAGAGAATACCAAATGCCGCATTGAGGCGCCGCGATGACTGAAAGCCTGCCCAGCTTCGAGGCATCACTCATGAGCTGCGTTGGTATGAGGGAGTCGGGAAGACGGCCCAGGATCGATTTTGGAACGTCCTGTCCCCACCATAAGCTGGAACCTGACCATTGCGGTGTCGATAGCGAGACGGTGTCAGCTCTTGACGGGCCGCAAAGGATCGTTTCCCCTGGTCCTGGAAGTGACTCCGGTCCAATGCGACTTGAGTCGCACCGGTTCGTTGGCCCAGCCATGGAGGAAGGGGCTGTAGTGTTTGACCAGCATCACCATGCTGGTGTGTCCAAGTGCCTGTGCAACCAGGTGCGGGTCCGTTCCCATCTGAAGCTGGGTAATGGCGAACGAATGCCTGAGCTCATGGAAACGAAGTGGCTCCAGTCCTGCCGCATCCAGGCAGGCCTTGAAAGGGCGTGAATGGTGGTTCTTCTTCCAAGGTGATCCATCCCCTTTCACGAAGACAAGATCACTGGGCTTTCGTTCTTGCACTTGGTCCTTAAAATATTCAATGGCCTCGCGCACCAGCGGCAGGTTTACAGGTTTGCCTTTACCTTGTTTGGCGTGACGAAGGCGGAGGATGCCCTGGTCCAAAAGCACATCCTGCACCCTCAGCTCAGCCAATTCTGAAAAGCGGGCTCCTGTTACCAGGGCTGACTCAACCAGTTCCTTAATGCCGGGACCACATGCGTCCACGAGCGTGCGCTGGTCCTCGAGAGAGAGGTATCGCTCGCTGGTCACACCCGAATCGACAAAATTATCCACATCCTTCCATGTCGCGGCATCTGGTGTGGAATCCCTCCTTTGCTTTCTCTGGAAGTTCAACGCTGCCTTGAGAATGCCGAGGACGCGGTTGGCTGTGGATTTTCTGGCGCTTCGAACCGCTTCCAGTTCCGCGGTCTCACCCAGGGGAATGCGCTTCCCCCCCGACTTCGCCCGGCCCGCACGGGTCATCTTCGCGGACTCGGCAATGGCGATGTGCCAGTTGGTTATTTGTTCCATTTCAAGACTTTTGAGCGGAATACCCGCAAGCATTGAATTGAGGATGTGGCAATCAGCCATCTGCCGAGTGCGGGGCCAGGATCGGGGGCGATGGCTTTCCATCCAGCCGAGATAATTCTCGACGGCGTGGCTAACCAGGAGGTCGGTCTTCATGGCCTCGGGATCGGTCCAGTGGCTGGCAGGTACGCCACGGAAAATCGCCTTGGCCTTCGATATGGCCTGTTTGAATGACAGGATTTTCACGCCGTCTGGCTCAAGTTTGCCGTGGTCCCGGAAGTCATCAGACCTGCCGATGCCTTCCTGCCTTCTTGGTGGATCCATTTTGCGATCCTGCATCCGGACAAGCCAATGTCCTCCCAGCACACCCCGGCGGTAGCCGAGGGCCAATCCTGGTGCCACGGGATACCAGTAGGGGGCTTGGCGCTGCTCCAGGCTCTGGCGAGCCAGGGGGTCATCAAGAGTGGGGGGTGCGTTGTTCATGGGTATGAGTCCAAAGTAAAAATATATATCTTTCGCTCACCATGGTACGATCTATTCGGTGATGCGCAAGGCTATAAAAATCAATCAAATTAACGCGCTAATAAGACGCAATTTCAAAAAAATTTCAAAATTCGCACACGTTAACCCCCTATTGATGGGGTATCAAATGCGAATTCTAGCTAAAGGAACGGACGTAAGGGCTGTAGAGCCCTCACCCCTGATGATCCACGCAGAACTTCTCGTGAATCTCCAGTAGTCGGAGGGATTGCTTAGGGTTGGGTTATGCCAGGCCCACAGGTAGGGATGGAGGGGCCATGGGCTTTCTGGATCGGTTTCGAGTCAAGGCAAAGCAGGCTGAGCCCCGGAAGGATTTCTACGTCCCGTCGGATGCTGAAGTGCTCCAGGCGAAACTGAGATCATGGGGGCCGGAAAGGGAAGGATCGCGGTGGCCCCAACCGTCACCCTGTCCAACGGAAATGATCAAATGATCAAGATGGTGCTTGGCCCAAGCGCAACCAAGGAAGACGCCATCAGCCAGCTCACGGACGAACAGTTTCAGTGGCTGGTGGCCGCCCTTCGGAAGCGGGGTAAACTTCCGCCCGTGGCTGGTCGGCGACGTTAGGCTTGATCTTCGACCCGGCGCCAGTAGGTTTCCTTTCCCACCATTTCTGCGACCAGAAATGTTTTCGTACGACCCAGCGACTGTTCTAATATCAATACCTGATTATCGGCAAGCCTCAGCCTGAAAGAAAGAGTATGCCGCTGGCATAACGATAACTTTTCTTTCAATTTATGGTTTGGCCCTCTTTCCTTTCGCCTCGAAAGAATTATCCTTTCTGGCGAAAGGGTTTTCGTGTCATGACGAGCTACGTCATCCAGTTCCAGAAAGGGCTTTCGCTCCGGGCGTTCCTGCGGGACTACGGCACGGAGGCCCAGTGTCTGGAGGCTGTGCTTAACTCCCGGTGGCCGGAAGGGTTCATCTGCCCGGAATGCGGGTCCCGGAGACACTGCCGTCTCGCCCGAGGCCACTTCCAGTGCCAGGACTGCCGCCACCAGACCAGCCCGACGGCAGGGACCATCTTCCAGGGGACCAAGCTGCCCCTGACGGCCTGGTTCCAGGCCATGCACCTGCTGACCCAGGGCAAACACAGCGTTTCCGCCCTGGAATTGAAGCGCCAGCTTGGGGTTCATTACGAGACGGCCTGGGCCATGAAGCAGAAGCTGATGCAGGTCATGCTGGAGCGGGAACAGGCCACCGTCCTGTCGGGCCGGATCGAGGTGGACGATGCCTATGTGGGTGGCCAGCGGCACGAGGGCAAGCGCGGCCGGGGTGCTGCCGGAAAGACCCCGTTTGTCGTGGCGGTCATGACCGACCCGCGACATCCTGCCTCGGTGCTGCACTTGCGCATGAAAGCGTTGCACAACGTCAGCGGCAGGGAACTGAAGGGCTGGTTCTCGAATGGCTTCGTCCAGGGTTCCAGGGTACTCACCGATGGCTGGAGGGCGTATAACTTCCTGGAAGAAGCCGGGTTCGAGCATGAACCCCATGCCATGCCGGGCGGCTGGCGCTCCGCCAAGCACCCCTCGTTCCCGTGGGTGAACACCGTCCTGGGCAATCTGAAGGGCAACCTTACCGGCGTGACCCGGTGGGTGAGTCGGGCGCACCTGGACCGCTACTTGGCTGAGTTCCAGTACCGCTTCAACCGGCGCTTTGAGATGGTGTCCATCCTGCCCAGGCTGCTGACGATGGCCGTTCGGACCCCGCCTATGCCCCAACCGTTGCTGAAGCTGGGCTGGGTGAAGGCGGTTGCCTAACAGCGGTCCAGGACTTTCTCTGTGTAGAACAAGTTCCGCTTCCGAAAGGGTTCAGGGCTGATGCGCCTGAGCTTTTCCAGATAATCCACATAGCGGGTCTGGATCGAGAAATGGGGGCGGTTGAGGAACCGGCACGGCTCCGCAATCCATTTGGGGGGATCACCCAAAGCCCAATCCTGAAAGAGTTTCTCGGTCATGGCCGCCAGGAAGCAGTCTTCGACATCACCCTGCTCAACCTTGTTGGCCAGCAGGGGCGGCGGGAACTGGAAATTCGAGGCGGCTTCTGCGCCCAGCCCTTTCTTGACCAGATGCTTGTTGTGGTCGATGAAGCTGCCCACCATCTGCTCGAATTCTTGGCCTTCGGCGACCAGATTGGCCAACTCTGCGATGTTGTCCGCAACTCCCAGATAGCGCATTACTCGAACCTCCCATCAAAGTGCTCCAGCAAGGAAATCATGGGATGTTCCCCCATCCCTTCCCCTGGGTAGTACCGCTCAAAAATGGCCTCGGCCTCCTTCAAGGTTCGGATACCGAGCTTGTCGGCAAGGAATTTCATATCCTTGATGTCCTTTAAGTCTCGCCCTGCGAAGCACTTCATAGCGAATAGGGATTCCGGGGCAAGCCCGTAAACCTTCAGGTTTTCGCAGCCTGGGAACCGATGCTCGACAAACTGGAGACCTGGGCGAGCAAATACAACAACATCTTCATTAAACCATTCCTCTGGAAGCCCCAGGGACTTCCCAACTTCCTCGGCAATGGTGAGAACGACCGGCGATGAAGCAACCGCATCAATGTCGGTGGTTAGCCTCCGGGTACCGGGGAAAGCACAGATCAAGGCAACGCTGCCGTAGATATGGATCTCAACGCCCCGCAGCCCCTTCTTCCCAAGAGCGCTGGAGATGCCCTGAAGGGCGGCCAGAACCTCCTCCTCTCCGAAGACCAGTTTTTTGACCACAGGCGGGACCTGGGCGATCGGCGGCAGGCTATCGGGCAAATCTTTCTTTGGATCGGCTGGCTTCTTTGGGTCTTCAGGGAGGTCAGGGGTGGGGCGAGATCCCGTGATTTTCATTTCCCGGCCTCCTTCAACTTGGAGCGGAGGCCATTCATGAGGTTATCCAACAGGATCTGGGCGGATCCCTGAGGTTTGCGGGATCCCTCCGCCCAACGGTTTACGGTCCTCCGGGTCACGCCAAGCGCCTTGGCAAGGCCCTCCACGCTGCCGTATTGCTCCGCCAGCGCATGGAAGGGTTCGGGAAGGCAATCGGGTCTCGCCATGGTTCCAGTATAGGACCAGCGGTCCTATTTGTCCAGTCCCGATTTAAGCTGAGTCTCGCCGATAATCAGGTATCAATATATTGCACATAAAATATACCCATCGTCGGGAGTGTCATGGACGTCCTGTTTCCACTTCTTGCCGTCGTTTTTTTGGTACTTTTCCTGGTAAATCGGCAAAAGGCCAACAAGGCCAGGGCCCAATTCTTGGCGGAAGCCAAAGCTGAGGCTATCGCCCAGTCGGCCCTGCTTGCGGATATCGAACGGTTGAAGGCCGCCAACCTGACCACCGTCGATGAAAAAGCGGCCCTGGCGAAAGAAGTGGCGGCCTTGGGGGAAGAGAACCTAGCCTTGGCGGCCTTCAAGGGCATCCTGGACGCCAAGCGGGAAGCCGATCGGATCCTGCTTGATGCCAAGAACGAGGCTGACGAAGCCCAACGCCATGCCGACCAGCTTCGGAACAGGACCGAGGCGGACATCAGGATCCTTCTGATCAACCCCCCCGTGCCAACAATGATGAGACAGAAGTTTATAGAGCCTCTCCGCTACAGTGGGCATAGAAGGAAGCTGAATGAAGAAGGTCGTTCTAGGCAATGGAGAGGTGAACCTCACCCGCCCCAAGCGGAGGCTGTTCACCGCCGAGTACAAGATGAAGATCCTGGCCGAGGCTGAGGCCTGCAAAGGCACCAGCCAGGTGGGCGCCATGCTGCGAAGAGAAGGCCTCTACCACTCCGCCCTCAGCGAATGGCGCAAAGCCCAGGCCCAGGGCGGGCTGAATGCCCTCGCCCCGGTAAAGTCCGGCCCCAAGGCCAAGGAGCGGCATCCGCTGGAAGCGGAAAACGCCCAGCTCCGGAAGGAGAAAAAGGCCCTTGAGCGAAAGCTCAAGCGGGCGGAGTGGATTCTGGAGATCTCAAAAAAAGGTGCGGAACTGATGGAGAAGATGGCGCTGGGCCCTCAGTTCGAGAACGACGACAGCGAATAACGATTGCCCAGGAATTGGCGCCGGACATTGGCCCCCTGGCCGCCTGCGAGGCCATGGGAGTCTCGCGGGCGACCTTCTACCGAGAGCAGAAGCCCAAAGGGCCTTCTGCGCCCCGCCCCACGCCCAAGCGCGCCCTTTCCGAAGAGGAAAGGCAAGCGGTGCTGGCTGTGTGCCACACGGAGGAATTTGTGAATCGGCCGCCAGCCACGATCCACGCCATCCTGGCTGACCGGGGGATCTACCTTTGCTCGGTCCGGACCATGTACCGCATCCTCGACGCGGCCCAGGAGGTTAAAGAGCGCCGCAAGCAGGCCACTCATCCCGTGTACGTGAAGCCGGAGTTGTGCGCCCTGGCGCCCAACCAGGTCTGGAGCTGGGACATCACCGACCTGAAAGGCCCGGTTCGGGGGTCCAAATTCAAGCTCTACGTGACCATCGACCTGTTCAGCCGCCTGGTGGTGGGCTGGACCCTCCAGCAGAAGGAAGATGAGCTACTGGCCAAGGAATTTCACCGCGAGAACTTCATTCAGCACGGCATTCAGCCTGGTGAGCTGACCCTCCATTCCGATCGGGGGGCAGCCATGGTCTCCAACACTGTGCACAGGCTCCTCCTCGACCTGCAGGTCACTCGGAGCCACAGCCGCCCGCACGTTTCCGACGACAACCCGTACTCAGAATCCCAGTTCAAGACCCTGAAATACTCCCCCATGTTCCCGGAACGATTCGGCTCCATCGAAGATGGCCGGAGCTTCTGCCGGCGCTACTTTCACTGGTACAACTTCACGCACCGTCACAGCGGCATCGGCATGATGACCCCAGCCAGCGTCCACGAGGGGCGCGCGGGGGCCATCTACGAGGCGAGGCAGGTCGTACTCGACCAGGCGTTCCAGGCCCACCCTGAGCGCTTCCCCAAGGGGCGGCCAAAGCCACCGGCGCTGCCGGGACCAGCCTGGATCAACCGGCCTGAAATTCTAGAAAATGAAAAGAGCGCATGATGATCAACCCCCGCTGCGGTGAGGTGTGGGAAACCCGTAGGGTTTTCCAAGGGGCTGTGGGCAAACGCGAAGCGTTTTCCATGGCCCCGGCGGCTCTCCGCAGCCGTTGGGTCGGAGCCTGAACTCAGGCCGCCTTTTGTCTCAAAGTCGTAGACACGTTCCGAACGCGAAAAACCAATCGGAAACCGAGGTTGGACGGGCCCAGGAAGAGGCCAAGCGGATCCGAGCCCAGGCCAGGGCCAATGGCGAAGATGCCGTCCGGAAGGTGGCGTCGATCATGGCCTCGGCCAACCGGGAAGCGAAGGCCATCATCGATAACGCCACCAAGCGGGGCGAAGAGATCGCCGGCAGCGCCTTCGAGGCGGTCCAGGACGCCGAACGGTTCGAGCGGGTTGCCACGGCCATGAGAAACCTAATCGAAGGTTACGGGGACCAATACGTCATCCCGTCCCGCAGCCTGCTGGACGAGCTGGCCGAAGATTATGGCTTCACCGAGGCCGGCGAAGAATTGCGCAACGCCCGGGATCGGTCCAAGCAGATGGTGATGGGCCGAACGGCTGCAACCTGCGATTACGTGGAGAAGAATCGCCGGGACACGGCCATTACCTTCGTGGTGAACGCGTTCAACGGGAAGGTGGATTCAATCCTGTCCCGGGCCAAGGATGACAATGTCGGCACCCTGGAACAGGAAATCCGGGACGCCTTCAGCATGGTCAACCACAATGGCGCCGCATTCCGGAAGGCCAGGATCGAACCCAGCTACCTCGAGGCCCGTCTGACCGAACTGCGCTGGGCCGCCACGGTCCTGGAAATCAAACTGCGGGACAAGGAAGAACAGCGCCGGATCAAGGAACAGATCCGCGAAGAAGAGAAGGCCCAGCGTGACTTCGAGCGCGCCATGAAAGAGGCGGCCAAGGAAGAAGAACTGCTGCGCAAGGCCATGGACAAGATCCAGTCCCAGGTGGACAAGGCCAGCGACGAGCAGCGCGGCAAATACGAGGCCCAGTTGGCCGAACTGACCGAAAAACTGCGCGAGGCGGAAGAACGCAGCAAGCGCGCCCTATCCATGGCGCAGCAGACCCGGATGGGCCACGTCTACGTGATTTCGAACATCGGTTCCTTCGGGGAGGACGTCTACAAGATCGGCCTGACCAGGCGCCTGGATCCCCTGGATCGGGTCCACGAATTGGGGAACGCCAGCGTGCCTTTTGGGTTTGATGTTCACGCCATGATCGCCAGCGATGATGCGCCTACGCTTGAGACGAAGCTGCACCAGCACTTCCTGACGGCCCAGGTGAACAAGGTCAACCCGCGGAAGGAATTCTTCCGGGTGCCGATCAAGACCATCCGGGAAGAAATCGAAACACTGGGGGTTGCCACGAAGTGGACCTTGGCGGCGGAAGCCAGGCAGTATCGGGAGACATTGGCGATCGAAAAGGCCCTTCGCGAAAGCCCGGAACAGGGCCGGCGCTGGATGGAAACTCAAGCCGAATTGGCTCCTTCGTTGCCCCTGGACGAAGAAGAAGTTCTCTTATGAAAATTCACTTGCTGCATTCGCCAGGATTCAGGGTGCGGCGTCCATTGCGAATCCGGGGAGCCCTGCCTTGAAAGTAGTTCATCTCTCCATTGCCAATTTTCGCGGCGTCAAATCCGCAGAAATCCATTTCGACGGCCACACCCTTCTGGTCGGCCCCAATAACGTCGGAAAGAGCACGATCCTGGAGGCCCTTGATCTCGTGCTCGGGCCCGATCGGCTTGCGCGGTTTCCCCCTATCGAAGAATACGACTTCCACAATGCAAGCTACCTGCTGCCGCCAGAAGAAGGGGAAGACCTACCAAGGACGGTTCCCATTAGGATTGAAGCGGTTCTGACCGATCTTACCGAAGAAGTGGAAAACCGATGTGGGGGCCATCTCGAATTTTGGATGCTGTCAGGGCGCCGTCTGCTGGAAGCTGGTGAGGCGCAAGCTGCCAACCCTCCCGAAACGGTGAGCTGCCTTCGCCTCGAAACCATCGGTCAATACAACCCCGCAGAAGACGAATTCGAAGCGCAAACGTGGTTTTCGCACAGCCCGGATGCCCCTGTAGGCGAACTGGCGCCCGTTCGGAAGGACATCAAGCGGCTGTTTGGCTTTCTGTATCTTAGAACCTTGCGCACTGGATCGAGAGCGTTGAGCCTTGAACGAGGTTCCCTGCTTGATCTCATCCTTAGACTCAAACAGGTTAGAACGGGCCTGTGGGAAAGGGCAATTGCCCGGCTGAAGGTGATGGACATCGGCGCTGAAGCAAGCGATCTTGACCCGATTCTTGCGGACATCGAAAAGAGGCTTGCACGGTACATCCCATCCAGCGCGACTGGCCGAACGACGAAACTTCACGTTTCCCAACTCACACGCGAACACCTTCGGAAGACGATGTCCTTTTTCCTCGCGATGTCGGCTGACCAGGATCCGGTGCCCTTCCAGCAAGCTGGGACAGGCACTCTCAATATCCTAGTTCTGGCTTTGCTTTCGTTCATCGCAGACCTGAAGCCCGGGACCGTCATCTTCGCGATGGAGGAACCGGAGATTGCTGTGCCGCCGCACACCCAGCGCCGGATTGCGGATTATCTTCTTCACAAGACAACCCAGACCTTCGTGACCTCACATTCACCGTTTGTCATCGAACGCTTCGAACCCGGGCAGACCTTGCTGCTATCCCGGACCAACGATGGCACTGTTGGGGCCATTCGGGTATCTGATGCCACGGGCCTCAAGGAGAATGACTATCGGCGCTTCGCCAGAAGGGGCCTTACTGAATGCATGCTTGGGAAGGGCGCCATCCTCGTCGAGGGGGTCAGCGAATTTCACGCGCTTCCCGTTGCTGCGAGGCGGTTAGAAGAGGCTAACCCAGCCTTGTTGCCACTCGATATCGCTGGCGTCGCCTTCTTCGATGCAGCCGGCGAAGGCTCTATGCCCAAGTTCGGCACCTTCTTCAAGGCCCTTGGCTTGAAATCCTTTGCCTTCTATGACGCCATGAAGCGTAAGCCGGATGAAAAGGCCAGATTTGCTTCGACTTTCGTTATCGATTGCGAACATCCCCACAAAGGGATTGAAGCCTTGGTCGCCGAGGAGATGCCGGCCACTTGTTTGTGGACCTTTTTGGAAAGCTTGCGCGATGCCGGTGAAAATGGCGATGCCGTGATACCCGCATCAATGCCCGCAGAAAAGGACATAAGGAAGCTTGCCCGTTCCATCCTCAAGGGTGGGAAGGGCGCAGGCTGGATTGCCAGGCTCTTTGAAGAATGTGAACTGACCGACCTGCCAAAGTCGGTGGTCGACTTCCTTGGTGGCATCTATCCACATTTCCCAAAGCCCAAGGAAGCCGATGGCGCCGATGACGTTGCGGTCCAGGGGGCTGATGTCGAAGGGGACCCACTCACGTGACCATTGAGGAAGACCCAGGTTCGGTGCTCATCGAGCATGAAGGTCACGCCCTGGTGGTAGGAGGCCCAGGAAGCGGGAAGACAACCCTTGCCTTGGGCAAGGCCGTCGCACGCATTTCCAAGGGCCTTCGACCGGGCCAGACGATCATGTTCCTAAGTTTTTCCCGTGCTGCTGTCGCCAGGCTCGCCGAAGCTGCCAAAGCGTCAATCCCGCGGGAGCAGGCCGGCCTCCTTTCACTTCAGACCTTCCATTCGTTCTGCTGGGACCTGATCAAGGCCCACGCCTATCTTCTTGGTGCCCCCAGGCGACTTTCCATCCTCCTTCCGCAGGATGAGAAAGTGCTTTCAGGTTTCAAGAAGGCCAAGCCCGATGATCCGGCATGGCAAGCTTGGATCGAAGAAAGGCACAGTCTTTTCATTGAAGAAGGTCGGGTTGCCTTTGAAGAATTCGCCCCGGCCGCTGCAGCTCTTTTGGAACAAAGCGTGCACCTGCGGCGCCTGCTCTCCCAGCGCCATCCACTTATTATCGTCGACGAGGCCCAGGACACCGGCCCTGGTGCATGGCACTGCATCGAACTCCTTGCCGCGACTTCGCAGGTGATCTGTCTTGCGGACATGGAACAACAGATCTTCGACTATCTTCGCGGTGTAGGTCCCGAAAGGATTGCGGCAATCAGGGACGCCTTGTCACCGCTCGAAATCGATTTGGGTTCTCGCAATCACAGGAGCCCGGGCACGGAAATTGTCACCTTCGGGAATGACATCCTGGCCCTGCGGCCAAGGGGCGCCCCATACCTGGGCGTATCCAGATTTCCCTACCCGCCCAAGAACCCGGATTGGAACCAGATAGCGCGGGTGGCGCTTGGTGTGCTGCATAAACGGGTCAAGAAGCAGACCGGGAGATGGGCCGAAAGTGTGGCGGTACTGACCTCTTCAGGAGCATCCGCTGCCAGGATTTCGGCGGCCCTTGGATCCGGGCCGAAACCGGTAAGACATCGTCTTCACTTCGACGAAAGCGAGGCCATGCTGTCAGCCCGCTTTGCTGCCTTTCTGCTCGAGCCTAGGGGCCCAGGAAACCGCCTCCTGGATGTGGCCATGGCCCTAGATTTCCTCGCGGATGTGAAGAGGGCCGCTGGGTCATCACAGGCTAAAGGGCTACAGGCATGGGCAGGCGCCATCCGCTTGGGCAAGGTCCCCAAAGCTGGTTTAGTGAAGGCCTTGCATGCCCTGTTCGAAACACTGGACGGTCAGAAGTATTCTGGCAACCCCGGCCAGGACTGGCTCACCGTGAAACGAGCGCTGCGCGCAAGCGGGCAGATTCAGCTTGGGGAGGTCGCCCGCCATCTGGACTACCTCGTGGCTTTCAATCGGGGCAGGCGGATTTCGGCCAATCTTGCGTCCGAATGGTCCCAGGACGGACGCTATACCCACGCGCGTGCCGCTCTGGATTCAGCCCTCGCTCAGGACCAAATTCTTGATGGTTCCGATGCCCCGGAACGTCTGCAGATCATGACGATCCACAAAGCGAAGGGGAAGCAATTCGACGCCGTGATTGTCGTTCGCGAGGGGCGATTCGATCCACAAACCGGAAAGTTGGTGTCTTCCTTCGTTTGGTGGGGTGATGACCATCCACATGTTCGAAGCCGCAAGATTCTTCGGGTGGCCATCACTCGCGCGAAAGTGCACCTACTGATCCTCGAACCGCCCTTCCCCGGCTGCCCTATCCTCGAAGGACACAGGCTTGGGTGAATATCAGGCCACGTTTTGGACGCGTTTTCCTTGATCTGAATGCCCTGGTGTCGTGGCCTGAAGCCTGGACCTCGATTGCCGGCCTACCACCAATAGCATCAAATCAGGCCCATTGCCTCCAATAATGGCCCACAAGCCAGCCAGGATCGTTCCACCATGTCCGCAAACATTGCGTCCCCCACGGCTCGGCTGCGCTTGTAGGGGAAGCTGAAGCCCACGCTGAGCTGGATGTTGGACTTCTTGTTGGCGAAGCTGTTGAAGGCCATCTTCAGCCATTCTGGTTGCGCCTTCACGCGGCTACCTTCCAGTGGGAACGCCGTCCGAAGGTCGAATTCGAGCATCGCGTCCGTGATCGGATCGCTGCTTTGGGTCGGATAGTGTCGTTGCAGCAGCATTAGATAGGGGACCGCGCCGGAATCTTTGCCGTGCACCGACTTGCCTGCTTTCATTACTTTTCCGAGGGTGGCGGTGAAACCATCCTGCCCTTGGCCAACCAGCGCCTTCCGCAGACCGCCAGTCATGCCATGGGGGATCGTCACCTGGACCAAGGCACGATCCCGCTGGATGGACAGGGTGAGATGGGGGCGCTTGTTGAACGCGACTTCATTGTCGACTTCCCCTAGCCGAAGGAAATTCCATACAGAATTCGTCCCAGTCCCGGTGATCGCCTTGCGCCCAGCGGCTGTGAGGTTGGCGCCGAGCCGTTCGGCGAGGACGGTATGGGACCGCATTTCAACCAGGAGCAGACCCAGGATACGTTTGGCTTCCCGGTAGGAGTACGGGTTGTCCTCGTCGAAGGGGATCCCGGTGAAGGTGGTGAGGGTTCCGTCCTTCAGATATTCATCAGCCGTCATGCGTTCCTCCGCCACCGTCATGTATTCAGCGAGCTTGCCCACCCATGGTGGTCCCCAGGTACCGGCCATGATCCAGGCATACAGGCCACGCCAAGTACGATGGTGGATCCCCGGCTCTTCTGCACCATCGAAAGGGGTCAAGGACAGGATTACGATACGTCGGTCATGGAAGCCATTGCGTTCTGCGGTTGCAAGGTGCCGGCGGATCTGGTCCTGTTTGATCGGGGCGGCGACCTTGCTCTCCACCAGCAGGCACCAACCGTCATCGTCGTAGATCCAGGCATCGGGCAGCCCCCGCTGGCCTGGTTCTTCTTCCTTGGTTTCGGCTTTTCCGGGCACAGACTGTTCAACGATCTTCAGCTTGGCCTTCTTGGGTGGCAGTTCCCCGGTTGCCCAAAGGACGAAAGCCCGCAGGAACACGGGGTCTTCTGACAGGCAGAACGCCAAGGCATGGGTCAACCGGTTCTCGTGGTGCTGATACTGGTCAAAGGGGTTCCGCACGGTAGGTGCCTAGGTTGTTGCTGATTTTTGATTCATCATGAACCAGAAGCCCCCCTTCGAAAACGGGAACATGGGTTGCGCATCGCGGAACTCATGCCACATGCTCGGCTTGGTGCTCACCGCGACCTGACCGGCGACCCAAGCCTGACCTGGACCGTTTATAAACGAAGTCGCACCAGCCACCTTGACCTGGTAGCCTGGTCGCATCGAGCACACCATGGCCAATGCCGTTCTTACCACCTCGGTCGGGTCGATCTTTGATGACCTGCCGGAATTTCGCTACCATTTTCAACAAACCTACCTGAACCAAGCTATGGCTTCGGTTGGGGATTGGATCGTATATTACGAGCCGCGCAGGAGCCAAGGTGGCGGGCGCCAGTCCTACATCGCGATGGCCAAGATCAACAAGGTCATTCCTGACCCCGAGACGGCTGGCCATCACTACGCCTATATGGATGGCTATTTGGACTTTGACCAACCGGTGCCCTTCAAGGACGGGCAGCACTATATGGAAGCCGGCGTGCGGAAGGCGGACGGCACCACTAGCGTGGGCGCTTTTGGGCGGTCCATCAGGCCCATACCAGCCAATGAATTTGAAGCCATCGTGAGGGCGGGGTTCACCCGCAAGCTGGCCGTGTGGGAAGAGACGGATGCGGCCTTGGCCCTGCAGGCTGGGCCGATGGAAGACCTTGCTTGCCCTGACCGCCCCCTGGTCGAGCAGGTGGTAGCCAGGCCCTTCCGGGAAGAGGCCTTTCGGCGCAAGGTTCGGCAAGCCTACCGGAATACCTGCGCGGTGTCAGGGCTGGCGCTGATTAACGGTGGGGGGCGGCCGGAAGTCCAAGCTGCCCACATCCGTCCGGTGGCCGCCAATGGGCCGGATTCCCTTCGGAATGGGTTGGCCCTTACCGGGACCCTTCATTGGCTGTTCGATCGAGGCCTGATCGCGGTTGGCCAAGATCTTGGCCTGCTTCTGAGCCCACAGGGCCTGCCAGACGACCTGCCGCGCTTGCTCCGACCGGATCGGAAAATCCGGGTGCCCGAGCAACCAGAAGACAGACCCCACCCGGAATTCCTGGCATGGCATCGGGAAAACGTTTTTAAACGGTAAGGAAACGGCACAAATACCTGCCCTTTATGGCGATACGATGTAGGGCCGACAGGCTTGAACAGTGAAGCCTTGGACTTGGGAACACCGGTCCCATACAAAGACTGGTAGGTCTTGGATGCTGCAGGCGGATGGCAGTCTCTTAATCGGCCGTTACGGACGCTGACGACGCTGGACAGATTCAGCCTAATGACATGGAAAAAGGGCGTGCCGTTCCTCCGCATGCTCCAGGTGCCTGAAATCATGCGGGCAATGGGCTTCCGTGAAACGGACAAGTTCCAATTCACGTGCACGCGGCGGGAACAGATCAAGCAACTCGGAAATGGGGTCTGCCCCCCGGTGATGGAGGCGGTCGTTAAACACCTTTGTGCGGTTGAAAATATGCCAAGGAAGGTGGGAAAGAGAAGGCGAACATTGAAATCGCGGGTTCCAGTTCTGGCTTAGCGAAGGGGCCGCGTAAGCGCGCAAATTGAGTTAGCCACTTGACTAGCCACAAAAAGTGAGCGAAAACTTGTTAATTGTTTTTAACTTTTAGTTTAATTAATTTTATATTAAATAGTTACCCCCTTAATAGAGGGTTAAAAATAGCTTCATGACGCGCCACTGCATTTGGATTTTTGAGTCGGTTCCGTTCTTGTTCCCGGATTCAAAGCAGAATCGGTCAGGCCGATTTTTCCCCCCTCAGGTGGGTTGGCAGGTATTCCGGGCTGAGGCTTCACAAGAATGCCAGGGCGCTTTCCCGGTCCGGTTTGAACTCAAGTTAGCTCTGGTAGAACATGTCCCACTTCTGGTCGGCCAGGTCATCGTCATAAGCGCCACTGCGGGCACTGAACCTGTACCAGAGATCCCGGGCTTCCTGGAGGAAAGAGGTGACCTTCAAGCTAGGGCCTGCCCAACCTTGACCCAGGGCTCCTAGTCATCGGCCGTCTGTTGGGAGAGGGCGTCCAGGGCACTGCCCAGGTCGGCAATGTGGCACAGGACTCGGGATCGGACGCCTAGAGGACCCATGGCCTGCCTGACCACCTCCGCCCGAGGATTGAGGGCGCCCGGTCCTCCCGGCCTGGGCGCGGATTGAAACAGCGGGAGAACGCTTCCCTTGCACGGAAAATGTCGCATCGCCCCCAACTCCCACCTTGGGGGAGGATTCCAGGGCCGCCTACATGGCCCTGGCGTCCTTGACCGGGTTGTGCAGGGGAGCGTCGGCATATAGGGCGTTGCCGAGGGCCGGGGCGACACGACCCCGCGGACCGGCGCCGGCAAGGCGGATGGCGGAGTACTTGGTGGGATGGGGAATTGGCCCACCAATCCGCCGGGTGTGGCGACTGGTAGACTGGTCCGAACTCCCCGACCGAGGCCGCCATGAAAGGAACATTCCGTTCCGCCGTCCGTATGTTCCTCCTCCTGGGCGGGATCCTCGGCCTGCGGGCCGGGAGTCCGCCGGAGATCTTCGTGCCCCTGGGGCACACCGACGCCGTGATGAACATGGCCTTCTCCCCCGACGGGACCTTCCTGGCCTCCGGCGGCCTCGACGGCAACGTCATCCTCTGGGACCTGCGCCGCGGCACGGAGATCAAGGCCTTCTTCGGGCACACCAACTACATCACGGCCCTGGCCTTCACCCCAGACGGGAGGCGCCTGGTCTCTGGTGGTGGAGACGGCACCATCCGGATGTGGGACGTGGACACCGGGCTGGAGCAGCGCCGCTTCACGGAGATCTTCTCCCGCTGCCTCGCCTTCGACAGGGCGGGCGACCTGCTTGCCGGAGACTCCTCCGGCGCCGTCCGGCGCCTCGAGGCCGGGGCCGGAACCACGCCCCTGATCAAGGCCGATTGGAAGGAGTGCCCAGAGCAGGTGGTTCTCCCCCCCGGATCCGGCCTCGTCCTCGCCGGCGGGCGCAGCGGCTTCCGGGTGGCGGATGCCTCCACCGGCCAGGTCCTGCGGCTCGTGGGCGAATTCGCCGACTACCCCACTTCCACGGATCCAGTGGCCATCTCCCCCGACGGCAAGCTGGCCCTGCGGGGCGTCAAGGACGGCCTTTTCGCCTGGGACATGGAAACCGGGAGCAAGGTCCCTTCCTTCGAGGCCGACCTGGACAAGGTGCAGGCCGTGGTGTTCACCCCCGACGGCCGCCACGTGGTCGCCGGCGGCAGCAACGGACTCCTGGTGGTGTGGGAGACCGCAACCCGCAAGGTGGTGAACTCCATCTATTGGTACAGCGAGAACCGTTCCCTGGCCAAGAGCGGGGTGGGCTCCCTGGCCCTCACCCGGGATGGCCTGCGGGTGGCGGCCTCGTACCCGGGCTGCGTGATCCAGGTGTGGGATCTCTTCCGGGCGGAAGTGATCATCGAGACCCCGGCCAAGGACACCCCGGCCTGGAAGGCGGGCTTGACGGGCGGGGACACGCTCCTGACCCTGGATGGCCGGCCCCTGACCCTGTGGGAGGACTGGCGGGCCCGCGTGGCCGCGAGACCGGGCCGCCCCCTGAAGGTCACCTACCGGCGCGGCGGGCTGGAGGGCTCCGCGGAGCTCACGCCCGAGCCCACCAAGGTCAAGGACGACAAGGGCGCTGAGCAGATGGTGGGCAGGGCGGGCACGACCCGGGGGGCCGCGCCCCTCCAGACCTTGGCCACCGCCAAGGACAGCATCGCCTCCGCCGCCCTGTCGCCGGACGGACGGATCGTGGCGGTGGGCCACGCCAGCGGCCGCCAGTCCCTGTGGGACCTCCAACTCGGCACTCTCCTGCGTTGCCTCGACGTCTCCCGGAACCTGTCCACGGTGGCTTTCACCCCCAGGGGCACCCAGTACCTGGCGATCACGGACGGCCGCCTGTCGCTCTGGGACCTCGTCCGTCCGGAACCCCAGGCCTCCTTCGAGCACGGGAACCTGGACATGTTCAACCGGGCGCTGGCCATCACCCCGGACGGCCGCTTCGCCGTGAGCGGCGGCAAAAACATCCTCACGATCCTGGACCTGTCCAGCCTGAAGGAGACGCGGACCCTGCTCCTGCCCCCCGACTACGTGGACACAGTGAACTGCCTGGCCGCCTCCCCCGATTCCCGCCGCCTAGCCTCGGGCGATGGGCGCATGAAGATCCGGCTCTGGGACCTGGACTCCGGCGCCAACACCCTCACGGTGGACGCGGGCTCTTGGGTGCATGCCCTGGCCTTCTCCCCCGACGGGCGCCGGCTCATCTCCGGCGCCCTCGCACGCTCCACGGGCGACCCCGGCAGGACGCTTCTGGTCTGGGACCTCAGCGGCGGGCGGATCCTGGGGGATTTCGGAGGTTACTCCCGCTCCGTGCGCGCCGTGAGGTTCTCCCCGGATGGGCGTCGGATCCTCACGGGGGGAGATGAGCTCATCCTGTGGGACGCCGCCTCCGGCGCCCGGATCCGCAGCTTCACCGGCCACCGTGATCTCATATACTTTGCGGCCTTCCTCGGGGACGGCCGCCACGCACTCTCCGGCAGCGGGGACGGCACCCTGCGCGTGTGGGACCTGGAGGCCGGCCGGGAAACCGCGCAGTTCATCGCCTTCCGGGACGGGGAATGGGTCGCCGTCACCCCCGAGGGCTTCTTCAACGCCTCGGCCGGGGGCGCCCGGCATCTCAGCGTGCGCGCCGGCAACGCCGTCTTCGGCATCGACCAGTTCTACCCGAAGTTCTTCCGTCCAGAACTAGTGCGGCTGGCCCTGGCCGGCCGGGAACTGCCCCGGGGCGAGAGCCTACTGGAGGTCCTGGCGCGCAAGCCCGCCCCCTCCGTGCGGATCCTCTCCCCCGCCTCCGGCACCGTGGACCAAGCGGCGGTGTCCGTGGCCGTCCAGGTCACGGACCAGGGCGGCGGCATCGGCCAGGTGAACCTGTACCTCAACGGCGCACAGGTGGCCAACGACGCCCGGGGTGTGGCCGTCAAGGGGCCCGGTGACGGCCCCGGCCGCACTCTCACGTTCCAGGTGCCCCTCCTCCCGGGCGCCAACGAACTCCGGGTGGTGGCCTTCAACCAGGAGAACTCCATGGAGTCGGTGCCGGCCACGGTGGCGCTGACCTCCCGCGCCGTCCTGGCCAGGCCCGTCCTCCACGCCCTGGTGGTGGGCATCGACACCTACCGGAACCAGTCCATTGCCCTGAAATACGCCGTAAGCGATGCCCGGGCCTTCGCCCAGGCACTGCGCCGGTGTGCGGGCCCCCTTTTCGACCGGGTTGAAATCCGGGAACTCACGACCCCCGAGGCCACCACCCAGGAGGCCGTCGTCGGCGCCCTGGAGGCGCTGCGGGGGGAGGTGGGCCCCAACGACCTCTTCGTGTTCTACGACGCCTCCCACGGCGTGGTGGATACCGTGGACGGGGAGGAGCAGTACTTCCTCCTCACCAGCAACGTCCTGCTCCTCTCCTCCCGTCGCCTGGGCGCCGACGCCCTGGGCCAGAAGGACCTGGCCCGGCTCCTGGGCAACATCCCCGCCCAGAAGAAAGTGGTGATCCTGGACACCTGCAACGCTGGCAAGGGCGGCAAAGAGATCCAGATCGCCCTCCTGCAGCAGACCCGCGGCCTCACGGAGGTCACCGCCATCAAGCTCCTGCAGCGGGCCGTGGGCTCAGCTGTGTTCTCCGCCTCCTCGGACTCCCAGGCGGCCCTGGAGGGCTACCACGGGCACGGCCTGTTCACCCATGTGCTCCTGGAGGGCCTACAGGGTAAGGCCGACCTCAAGAAGGACGGCTTCATTACCGTGCTGGGCCTAGCGGACTACCTGGAGGAGCAGGTGACGCGTCTGTCCGAGGAGGTCTTCAGGCGCCAGCAGACGCCAGTGATCCAGACCGGGGCGAACTTCCCCATCGGGCGCGTCGCGCCCTGACATGGCTCGATCAGAGCTGCAGCATGAAGGCCACCAAAGGCGATGCATGCCTGCACGAGACGGAGCCGTTGGCTTCTCACCTCCGATATGGTGGAATCGAGCTTTACCCTTATTGCATATCATTAAGGACAATTGTATGAATCGCCGGATCGGGGGATGGGATCAGGAGGAGTGGCTGAATGAAGCCATGAAGCCAGGCGTTTCCGCTGGGGCATGGCAACGGCTTCCGGCCGTTCTGCAAGCGGCGCTAACTTGGTCCTTCTTGAAGAACGGCCCAAATACCGCAGAAGACCTCGCGCGTTTGCATGAAGGCCTGTGCTTCGGAGAACGGGGGCCGATCGCCCTTGCGGTCCGGGAGGAGCCACGCTGGATGGCCGCCAACCTTCGTCGCCTCCTGCCCGGTCTGTCTTGGATACAGGTGGAGACAGCGGTTGCGATTTTCCTGGCACCGATGAACCCACGAGCAGTGAAGAACCGTCGTCTCAAGGTCGGCGAGGGAGGAGAGGCCGATACGTGGGGTGTGGCACGCAAGGGGGAACGTGCGCTTCGCGGGCCCGAAGTCGAAGATTATCAGCGGTGGCTTCCTTCGCCACTGCCGGGTAGACGGGAGTTCCTGCTCTGGCTTCATGCCGCCAAGCGTTCCTGCGATAATTTCGCAAAGATGGCTCCTCAGAAAACAGAGACGAGTTCCTCAGGCCCAATGCCAGCGGACTTTGGCGGAAGCGCTGAGCATGGGCGGATTTTCCCCGTCGATTTGGGCGCCTGGTGGCTTCAAAAGCACCTGTTCGATCATGCCGATGGAGTCCGGTGGGGCTACTGCCTGTGGCGGATTCGTGGGACGGTGCTTTCAAACCTGGACACAATAAAATCCTGTGAACTCCAGCGGGGAATGCATCCGAACGGGGGGCTGATGATGGTTCGGCCTGGGGGGCCAGGTGCCTTCATTGGAGGCGCGAAACACGGTCTCAAGGACTTCGGCGCCATGATTCGCCAGGCCCTAGAGGCATTGGGGCGATTTGACGAGGACCCACAAATCGGGAACTTGATCTATGGGTTGGAGAGGGAGGCCTTTGCCGGCACCTCGCGGAGCAAGCCTTGTAATCACACAGGCACTTGGAGAAGGGTGCGGAATCCGTCATGAGGGGAAATCGTCCAACTGGAGAATGCCTCCCTCGCGTGCAGCCCAGAGCCGACTCTTCCCCTGGATCAGGGATGGTCTGGGATTCCAGGAGGAGCGATGCCAAAGAAAAAGGTCGTGCTGCAGTCGGTTCTGCCGCAGACGCTTGGTATCGAATGCGCCCCACTGCCGTGCATGGCTCTCACCATCGAAGAGGCGGGGGAAGTTCTGAGGTTGAGTCGGTGCACGGTCCTGGATCTGATTGCGGAGGAAAAGCTACGCGTTGTACGGATCGGCCGCCGAGTCATCGTTCCAATCCGGGCCATCGAGGAATTTTTGAACCCCGCGGTGTGAGCAGCATCCTTACGATCCGGCGCCAAATGGGCCACCCTTTGCGGTGGCCTTTTTTTGGACAAGTTCCAGCATGGGGGCCCCTTTGAAGGCAACTTACCCAGGGAAGAGTCGGCCTGTCGTATCCTGGTGGTCCAAGTGAATGGTCGGTGGTGGTCGGTAGGCATCTAGGGGGATCTATTGAAATGTCTGCGCGAATTTTGAGGAAAATTTGAGGAAATCGTTGGATATGAATTCTAAAGATTTAAAACAATAGACATAATTATCGGATTACGCCCCCGCCTCGGGGCGTTTCACTGTACCCAAAGGTCTTTGGCGAACGTTCGCGAGCCCTGTATTTTCAATAATTTACAGCATTCCGATTTGTCGGATTTCATCTGGATTCGCCAAAATTCGCTC
>Ga0316217_10000553_pt1 | contig 52783 bp, 42 predicted proteins | sample 1anoAmetaG_FD_203633 | JGI IMG/M metagenome (GOLD analysis project Ga0316217, IMG submission 203633) | Freshwater microbial communities from Trout Bog Lake, Wisconsin, USA - 1anoA | ecosystem: Environmental > Aquatic > Freshwater > Lake > Hypolimnion/Profundal zone | place: USA: Wisconsin...
TTTTCTGCTGGCGCGCTGGCCGGGCGAACGGATTACCATTTCAGCAGTTAAAAGCACCGCGCCGAAACCAATCATTGAACATGTTGAACCAGCTCGCCATCTCTGAACTCGCCGCGAGGCTCGCCAAGCGAGAAGTTTCCGCGCGCGAAGCCACGCAGTCGTGCCTCGACCAGATCGCCCGCGTGGACGGAAAAATTCATGCCTTCATCAGCCATGATGCCGCCGACGCTTTGGCGCAAGCTGACGCGGCGGACCAATTTATTACTAAAGGCGGCAGTGGCACCAGCCGTCCGCTGCTCGGAATTCCAATTGCGGTCAAGGACGTGCTCGCCGTCAAAAGCCAGCCGCTCAACTGCGGCTCGAAAATTCTGGGGAAATTTATTTCGCCCTACGACGCGACGGCGGTTGAAAAATTGAAGGCGGCGGGTGCAATCGTTTTTGGCCGGCTGAACATGGACGAATTCGCGATGGGCAGTTCGACGGAAAATTCTGCATTCGGCGTGACGAGAAATCCATGGGACACCATGCGCATTCCCGGCGGCTCGTCCGGCGGCTCGGCGGCGGCGGTTGCGGCGGACGAGTGCATCGCCTCGCTCGGCTCGGACACCGGCGGTTCCATCCGCCAGCCGGCGGCGCTCTGCGGCTGCGTCGGCCTGAAGCCGACTTACGGCCGCATTTCGCGCTACGGCCTCGTCGCGTTCGCCAGCTCGCTGGACCAGATCGGGCCGTTCACAAAAAATGTTTCCGACGCGGCAACGCTGCTTGGCGTTTTGAGCGGCGTGGATCCGCGTGATTCCACCAGCGTGCCGGTGCCGGTGCCAAATTATTCCGCCGCGCTCGACGGAAAAATCAGGGGCTTGAAGCTCGGCCTGCCGAAGGAATACATGATCGGCGGCCTCGACCCGGAAGTGAAAGCCGCCGTGGACGCCGCCGTGAAGCAGTATGAAAAACTAGGCGCGGAAATCGTTGAGATTTCCCTACCGCACACGGATTATGCCGTCGCGACCTATTATATCATCGCCACCGCCGAGGCGTCGGCGAATCTCGCGCGGTTCGACGGCATCCGCTACGGCGCGCGCGTGGACGGCGCGGATCCGATTGAACTTTATTCCAAGACACGCGGTTCCGGTTTCGGCCCGGAAGTGAAGCGCCGGATCATCCTCGGCACCTACGTTTTGAGCAGCGGCTACTACGACGCTTATTATCTGCGGGCGCAAAAAGTCCGCACGCTCATCCGCAACGATTTTCTCAAGGCGTTTGAAACCGTGGACGCCATCGTCACACCGACCACGCCGACGGCGGCGTTCAAGATCGGCGAAAAGTCCGACGACCCGCTGCAAATGTATTTGTCGGACATCTTTACCATCTCCTGCAACCTCGCCGGTATTTGCGGAATCAGTCTTCCATGCGGTTTTACGAAATCTCCCAAGCTGCCCATTGGCCTGCAGTTGCTTGGCAAACCGTTCGGCGAGGAAGCTTTGTTAAAACTGGCGCACGCCTATGAGCAGAGCACCGGCTGGCACACGGAAAAGCCGCCGCTGGCCGCTGCTGCCTGATTCAAAAATCGGACTTGCGTTACAAGTAACCTGATGGTTACTTATGTCGGACGCATGGCCAGACCCGCCAAAACTGAAAACGGCGCGACGCGCAATCCAGAACGGACCCGCGAACGCATCCTGTGTGCCGCGCTGAAGGAATTCGCCGCGCACGGCTTCGCCGGCGCACGGGTGGACGCGATTGCGCGCCGGGCGGCGATCAACAAGCGAATGCTCTACCATTACTTCGGCGACAAGGAGGATCTGTTCAAGGCGGTGCTGCGCCGGAAAATTTGCGAACGGCAGGCGTGGGCGGAAGGCTTGTCGGGCGATCCGGCGGAAAGCCTGCCCTTCTGGTTCGAGGCGGCGTGCAAGGACGTGGACTGGGTCCGCATGCTGGAATGGGAAGCCTTGCAGGATGCGGGTAAAAAGCTAATTGACGCCAAGCAACGGCGTGCGGCGATCACGAGCGGGTTGAAACGCATCCGGCAACGGCAGGCGCGCGGCCAGATTTCCAGCGACTTGGATCCACGCCATGTGATGCTGGCCATGCGGTCGCTGACGATGTTTCCGGCGGCATTCCCGCAGTTGACAGAGCTCATCATGGACCGCCCGGTAACCGATCCGAAATTCCAGCGCGAGCGCGCGGCATTTTTGAGAAAATTCGCGGTGGCATTTCGACCGGCTGCAGGCCATCGCAATAAATCCGTTTTGAGAGAATGACCAACGCATGAAAAATTTCTTTTACTTTTTCAATTTCAGCTTCCTGCCGGCAACAATGGCAACAGTGGTTTTGTTGGGTGGCTGTTCGCGCGGCAATGTCGCCAAAACCGTCGCGGGCGTGCCAGTGTTGGTGGCGCAAGCGGTCGCGACCAACCTGCCGGTTCGGATTGATCCGCCGCCGGTCGGCCATGTCATGCCGTATTCGTCCGTCGCCATCCGCTCGCAAATCGGCGGCCTGATCAGCAAAATTTCCTTTCAGGAAGGTCAGGAAGTCAAAAAAGGCGATCTGCTGTTCACGATTGACCCGCGCCCGATGCAGGCGGCGCTGGCACGCGACCAGGCACAGTTGGAAAACGCGGAAATCCAGTTCGACCGCGAGCAGAAATTGTTCGACCAGAAACTCGTTTCGCAGGATGAATACGACACCAGCAAGTCCGCCCGGGACACGCTCGCGGCAACGGTGCAGTCCGACGAATTGAATCTGGAGTTCACCGCCATCCGCGCGCCGTTTGACGGGCGGACGGGCAGCCTGCAATTTCACGAGGGCAACGTCGTCAAGGCGCCGGATGACACCTTGATCACCATCAACCAGATTCATCCAATTTACGTCGTGTTCGCCGTGCCGGAACAGTATCTGCCGGAAATCAGAAAACAGATGGACGGAAAGCCGCTGACCGTGACGGCGACGTATGAAAATTTTGCCGGACCGCCGCCGCGGGGCGAATTGACGTTCATAGACAATTCGGTGGACACGACGACCGGCACCATTTTGTTGAAGGCGACTTTTCCCAACGAGGACAATGCACTGTGGCCGGGCCAGTTTGTGCAGGTGATGCTGACGCTCTCGGAACTGACGAACGCGGTGGTTGTGCCGTCACAGGCGGTGCAGACCGGCCAGAGCGGCCAGTTCATTTACATCGTGAAGCCGGATCAGACGGTGGAGGAACGCCCGGTAAAAACCGGCATTGTGTATGACGGTGAAACCGTGATTGAAAATGGCTTGCAGGCCGGTGAAACGGTCGTGACCGACGGCCAGTTGCGGCTCGCGCCCGGCGTCGCGGTGAATGTCAAAAGTTCCATCCAGCCGGTGATGACCGCCGCAACGACCAACGTGCCATGAACGTTCCGGAACTGTTCATCCGCCGGCCCGTGATGACCACGCTGGTCATGTCGGGCATCTTGTTGTTTGGCCTCATCGGGTTCTCAACTTTGCCGGTGAGCGATTTGCCGAGCGTGGATTATCCGACCATTCAGGTCTCGGCCAACCTGCCCGGCGCGAGTCCCGAAACGATGGCTTCCTCCGTGGCCACACCGCTGGAAAAACAGTTTTCCATCATCGCGGGCGTGGATTCGATGTCTTCCATCAGCGCGCAGGGATTGTCGCAGATCACCATTCAGTTCTCGCTCGAACGGAACATTGACGCGGCGGCGGCGGACGTGCAGGCGGCCATCACGCGCGCGGCGAAACAACTGCCGCCGAATTTGCCCAGCCCGCCAACCTACCAGAAGGTCAACCCGGCGGACTCACCGGTGCTTTTCCTCGCGATGAGCTCGCCGACGCTGCCGCTTTCGACGGTGGATGATTACGCGGAAAACATGCTCGCGCAGCGCATCTCGATGGTGAACGGCGTGGCGCAGGTTTCCGTTTACGGTTCGCAGCAATACGCCGTCCGCGTGCAGGTGGATCCAAACAAGCTCGCCGCCTACGGCCTCGGCATTGACCAGGTCGAGCAGGCGGTGGAGGCCGGCAACGTGAACCAGCCGCTCGGCACGCTCTACGGCAGGCACCAGGCGTTCACCGTGCAGGCCAACGGCCAGTTGCGGACGGCGGCGGATTTCCGACCGATGATTGTCGCGTATCGCAACGGCCATCCGGTGCGGCTGCAGGAACTGGGCAACGTGTCCGACAGCGTGCAGAACAACAAGGTGGCCAGTTGGTATAACAACACGCGCGCCATCGTGCTTGCCATCCAGCGCCAGCCGGGCGCAAACACGGTCCAGGTCGTGGACAACATCAAAAAATTGCTGCCGCAGTTCAGCAGCCAGGTTCCGGCCGCCGTCCATCTGGAAGTTCTGTTCGACCGCTCGCAAAGCATCCGCAAATCCGTGGCGGACGTGGAGCACACACTGATGCTGACCGTGTTCCTGGTCGTGATGGTCATATTTATTTTCCTGCGAAATTTGTCGGCAACCATTATTCCCAGCCTGGCGCTGCCAATGTCCATCATCGGCACGTTCGCGGCGATGTCGCTGCTCGGTTACAGCCTGGACAATCTGTCGCTCATGGCGCTGACGTTGTGCGTCGGGTTCGTGGTGGACGACGCGATCGTGATGCTCGAAAACATCGTGCGCCACATGGAAAACGGCGAGCCGCCAATGCAGGCCGCGCTGAACGGCTCGAAGGAAATCGGCTTCACGATCATTTCGATGACACTGTCGCTTTCGGCGGTGTTCATCCCGGTTTTGTTCATGAGCGGGCTGCTCGGGCGTTTGCTGCACGAATTTGCGGTGACGATTGTGGTCGCGGTGCTGGTGTCTGGCTTCGTTTCACTGACACTGACGCCGATGATGTGCAGCCGCTTTGTCCATGCGGCGCACGGCCGGAAACACGGACATCTTTACAATTTCTTCGAGCGGTTTTTTGACGGCGTGCTTAACCGGTATGACCGCTCCTTGCAGTTTGTCATGCTTCACCGCCGCGCGACGATGCTCGTGTCGCTGGTGGTTTTCGTGGCGACGCTGTTTTTGTTTTACGTCATTCCCAAGGGATTTTTCCCGGACGAGGACACCGGCCAGATTTTCGCCATCACCGAGGCGTCGCAGGACATTTCCTTCGACGCGATGCGCGAACACCAAAAAGCGGCGGCGCAAATCGTCGCTGCCGATCCGAATATAGACGGTTTCATGTCGGCCATCGGCGCCGGCGGTTCGTCCGCCAGCCTGAACAACGGCCGCATGTTCATGCGCTTGAAACCGACTTCGGAACGCAAGTTGAACGCGAACCAGATCATCCAGGAACTGCGGCCGAAGCTCGCGCAAATCCCCGGCTTCAGCGTCTTCATGCAAAATCCGCCGCTCATCCGCGTCGGCGGCATGTTGACCAAGGCGCTGTATCAATACAGCCTGCAGGACACGGATACGAAGGAGCTTTTCCACTGGACCCCGGTGCTGATGAGCAAAATCGCGGAGGACAAAGCCACCTTCCAGGACGTGACGAGCGATTTGTTCATCGCCAATCCACAAGTGAATGTGGAAATTGACCGCGACAAGGCCGCCGTGCTCGGCGTCACCGCGCAGCAAATTGAGAACGCGCTTTATGACGCCTACGGCGAGCGCCAGTCCTCCACGATCTACGGCGACGTGGCCGAATACTGGGTCGTCTTCGAGGTCGAACCGCAGTTCCAGCTCGAACCGGGCGCGCTCGCGCAACTTTACATCGCCAGTTCGTTCACCGACACCAACGGCGCGCCGAAATTGATTCCGTTGAGCGCCGTCGCCAAACTCACGCGCGACATCGGGCCGACCAGCATCTCACACGTCGGCCAGTTGCCGTCCGCGACCATTTCCTTCAACCTCGCGCCCGGTGTTTCGCTGGGCACCGCCGTGGACCGGCTTAAAACAATTGAGCGCGACCTGCATCTGCCCGCGACCATCACCGGCAGTTTCCAAGGTTCGGCGGCGGTTTTTCAATCATCGCTCAAGGGAATGTTGTTTTTGGGCATCGCCGCGATTCTCGTCATTTACATCATTCTCGGCTGTCTTTACGAAAGCTTCATCCATCCGCTAACGATTTTGTCCGGCCTGCCGTCGGCGGGATTTGGAGCACTGATTACACTGATTATTTTTAGCTGGAATTCGAACACCCTTCACCTGTTGGCAAATGCCAATAGTGTTAAATCCATTTTGGGAGCAATTATTTCACAAGCTGACCTTAACATCTACGCAGATGTCGGCCTCATCATGCTCGTCGGCATCGTGAAGAAAAACGCCATCATGATGATTGACTTCGCCATCGAGGCGCAACATAGAGGGAAGTCCGCCGCCGAAGCAATTCACGAAGGCTGCCTGCTGCGCTTCCGCCCGATCATGATGACCACAATGTGCGCGCTCGTGGCGTCGCTGCCGATTGCCCTCGGCCTCGGCGCGGGCGGCGAAGCCCGCAAAGCCCTCGGCCTCGCCGTCGTCGGTGGCCTCGTCGTGTCCCAATGCCTGACGCTCTTCATCACGCCGGTCGTCTATCTCTACATGGAAAGATTCAGTGCCTGGACGGCACGCCAGCGGGACAATAAAAATTTGCCGGCGAAAACGGCGGTCAATCCGGCGGCGGCGTAAAACTACGCGATTTCCTGCGGGCCTTTGCCGCCGTTGAGCAAAAACAAAACCGCCATGCGCGCGGCCAGGCCGTTCGTCACCTGCTCCAGAATCAACGAACGTCCGCAGTCAGCAATTTCACTGTCAATTTCCACGCCACGGTTGATCGGGCCGGGATGCATGATCAGCGCGTCGGGTTTGGTCTTGGCGAGCCGCGCCTTGTTCAGGCCGAACAGATTCGTGTATTCACCGATACTGGGAAACATCGTCTTGCGCTGGCGCTCGTGCTGGATGCGGAGCAAATGAATAATATCGGCTTCGCGCAACGCTTCATCCACGTCATGCGTCACGCGGCAGCCCATCTGCTCAAAGGTTTTCGGCACCAGCGTGGACGGCCCGCACAGCGTCACCTTCGCGCCGAGCTTGGTCAGCGCCCAGATGTTCGAGCGGGCAACGCGGCTGTAAAGGATGTCGCCAAGGATCGTCACGTTCAGCCCGGCGATTTTTCCCTTGTGCTCGCGGATGGTGAACGCGTCGAGCAGCGCCTGCGTCGGATGCTCGTGCGCGCCGTCGCCGGCGTTGATGATGCTGGACTTCACCACGCGCGACAGGAAATGCGGCGCGCCCGACGCGCTGTGCCGGATGACGATGAAATCGGCGTTGAGCGCCTCCAGATTCCGAGCGGTGTCCTTGAGCGTCTCGCCTTTTTTGAACGACGACGCGTCGGCGGAAAAATTCACGATGTCGGCGGTCAGCCGCTGCTCGGCCAGCTCAAAGCTGATGCGCGTGCGCGTGGACGGCTCGATGAACAGGTTGACGACCGTCTTGCCGCGCAGCGCCGGAACCTTTTTAATCGCGCGCTCGCCGACGGCCTTGAACGCCTTGGCCGTGTCGAGCACCGTCACGATTTCGTCCGCCGTGAGCGATTCGATGTCGAGCAGATGTTTTTTGGTCCAGCTCATTTTATTTTTCCAGCACAACGGCGTCCGGCTGGCCGGGAATATCAAGCCGCACGCGCACTTTTTCGGTGATGGCCGTCGGCACGTTTTTGCCGACGAAATCCGCGCGCACCGGCAGCTGGCGGTGACCGCGATCCACCAGCACGGCGAGCTGGATGTTTTTGGGCCGGCCGAAATCGTTCAGCGCATCCATCGCCGCGCGCGTGGTTCGGCCGGTGAAAAACACGTCGTCCACCAGCACTACCGTCCGGCCGGTCACATCGAATGGCATGACGGTCGGATGAATCGTCGGCGCAACGCGCTGATCCAAGTCGTCTCGGTGCATTGATACATCCAACGTGCCAACGGGCACCGGCAGCTTCCAGATTTCCGACAAAATTTTCCCGAGCCGGAAGGCAAGCACGTCGCCCACGAGCGGGATGCCGACCAGCACGACCTCCGCGCCGGCCTCGTTGCGTTCGGCGATCTCGTGCGCGATGCGCGTAAGCGCGCGAGAGATGGCAGTGGCGTTGAGGATGACGGTGGCTTCAGGCATGGAAACGAGTTGATAGTTGATAGTTGATAGTTGATAGCATCCTTGCCTTTGAAAGGCTCGATAAGTGCGGGGACAAGAGCGAATGGGAAATGAAAATCGCGAACCCACTCCGTAGTTGTGCGGAGCCGATTCGCGTAAAGCGTTTGGCGTTCATATTTCCTTTGCCACCTCGCGGGGCGGCGTTAAAGGAACAAATTATTTAGTTCGTGGTGGCGGCCTGCCGGTTTTTGCGCCAGGTGGAGCGATGCTTGATGATCCAATCCGTCAGCGCCTGCTCAAACCCGATGTCGCGGCCGGCCTTTTCCGACTCGATCCACTTGTGACGTAAAATTTCCTCGCGCTCTGCCTGAAACTCGCGGTAGAGCGAAGAGTTCTTCAGCAAATCGTTCGCCGATGGTGATTCTTTTGCAGCGTTCGACATATTCGTGAATTCAAAGTTAATTCTTCATGGCTATGCACGCAATAGAAATCTGAATCGCCGGGGTCGCATGAATTGTTGACAAATCCACGGATAATTTTTCGGCGTTTTCCGGCGAATATTGCGATAAACTGTTTATGGATTGATGGTTGGCCTTGTGGTTTTGGTTTGCCATCCACCGGCTTGCCTGCAATTCGGCCACGCCACGGCTGGCAGTCAATTATTCAGCCCAACTTGTTCCGGAGGGTTTCCGCGATTTGAATGAACGCCTTGCCCGCCGAGTGGTTCGGCGCGGAAACCACGATCGGCATGCCCCGGTCGCCGCCTTCGCGGATGGCGGTGAAGATCGGCACTTCGCCGAGAAACGGCGCGTCCTGCCGCGCGGCTTCCGCCTGGCCGCCGCCGTGGCCGAAAATTTCCACGCGCTCGCCGTTCGGCGCGGTGAAATAGCTCATGTTTTCCACAATGCCCAGAATCGGCACGTTCACCTTGCGGAACATCGCGATGCCTTTGCGCACGACGCCGAGCGACGCTTCCTGCGGCGTGCTGATGATGACGCCGCCGTCGAGCGGCACGGTCTGGCAAAGCGAAAGTTGCGCGTCGCCCGTGCCGGGCGGCAAATCTACGAGCAGAAAATCCAGTTCACCCCACTCGACGGCGAGGAGAAATTGCTGGATGGTTTTCGTGATCATCGGCCCGCGCCAGATCACCGGCTGGTCGTCCGTGACCAACAGCCCGATGCTCATCACCTTCACGCCGTGATTGGACGGCGGCACGAGGCGTTCGGCTTCGTTGACGGTCGGTTTTTCGTGAACGCCCATCATCAGCGGGATGCTCGGCCCGTAAATGTCGCAATCGAGCAGGCCGACTTTCGCGCCGAGATGCGTGAGCGCGCAGGCGAGATTCACCGAGCAAGTGGATTTGCCCACGCCGCCCTTGCCGCTCGCGACGGCGATGACGTGCTTCACGCCGGGAACTTTCGTCTGGTTCGCTAACGACTTTCCGGTCTCGGCCTGGCCGGCAGTCGGCTGGCGCACTTCGACGACGGCGTGGCTGACGCCGGGCAGATTTTTCAGGATGCGTTCGGCATCAATTTTAATTTGCCGGGCGGCGTTGGGATTGGGCGAGGTCAACTGCATCGTCACGCTTACCGCGCCGTTCGCGGCGGAAATCTCTTTGACCAGGCCGAAGGAAACGATGTCGCGCGAGTAGCCGGGATATTTCACGGCGGCCAGCGCTTGCTTGATGTCGTCTTGCGTAAGCATGAGGCCCATAAACTGCCAGCCGCGCGGACGAAGGCAAGTTTGCTCGAAGCCTTCCGAATCGGTGAAAAATGATTTGGAAATTATTCCGCCACTGTGGTAATCCGTTCGGTTGGATAAACCGCATGAAACGGTTGCGCGCATTCACGCTGATCGAATTGCTGGTGTCGGTGGCCATCATCGCGACCCTGGCGGCGCTGCTGCTGCCGGCCTTGAGCAAGGCCAAGGCAACAGCGCAGGCGATGGCATGCCGGAACAATCTCAGGCAATGGGGGCTGGCGACGCAGCTTTACGCGACGGAGCACGAGGACTTCCTGGTGGCGGAAGGCTGGCCAAATCCGCACCCGGTTCCAACCATTTCACAGGACACCAACAGCTGGTATGTCCTGCTGCCGCAGGAAATCGGAGTTTCGTCCTATTACGAAATGGTCTGGCGGACGAATGCGAGCCTGGAACCCGGCACCTCAATCTGGATCTGCCGGAGCAACGTCCGCCGCAGCAACGGGAACAACCTGTTTCACTATTGCCTGAACGGATTGATAGACGGTTCGGGCACGAGCGATCACCCGATGAAGCTGGCGTCCGTCCGAAATCCGTCGTGCGTCGTGCATTTCTTCGACAGCAAAAACCTGCCCGCCGTCGGCGAGCAGAACTACGTCCACACCAACCTGCACAATCGCGGCGCGCAGTTCGTGTTTCTGGACGGCCACGTCGCGCGGTTCCGCAACTCCGAGTATTGGAACTTTACGACCAACAAAGGTCTCACGAACAATCCCGACCTGGTCTGGTGTCCGTGATTTTTTCAAGGCACGCGGAAGATGCGGAAGAATTTCACCGGGTCGGTAAGGTTATTTGCGGTGAAAACAAACGGTGAATTGGTCGTTGTCGCCAGAAGGTTGGTGGCCAGCGCCGTCCACGAAACCAAATCCGGCGAGCTTTCGATGTTGAACGTCCGGTTGATCTGCGATTCTCAATTTAGCGTGACACTCTGGTTGCTGCGCGTGATGGACAGCAGCCGAAACGGCGTGTTGAACGGGTTGTTGAAAATCATCAGCACCGGCAGATGATCCGAAGCCATCATGTCATCGTTGCTGAAAAGATTGGTCGGAAAATTTGTCAGCAAATCGGTGCGGAAAACTTCACTGCCGGCGAGGTTCGAGAACAGCAGGCTGCACGGCAGGATGTAATCGAACCGCGTGTCGAGCGAGTCTTGGATGGATTCGGTCAGGTCGGCGTGCGAAAACGGATTCACCGGAATGGTCATTTGCAATCCGGTCGCCGACGCGGTCAGGCGCTGGATGGGCTGGCCGCTGAAATAATCCGTATCGGGAAAAAAGGCGTCCTCGTTTAGGTCGCCGGCCAGAAGATACGGATGCGCGCCGTTGGTGCCGGGCAGAAAAACCGTGGCGAAATAATTGGAAATGGCCGAAGCCATCGCCGCGCGTTTGTTCGCGTCGTCCTGCGGATTGGTAGAGCCGGTTGATTTCAAGTGCGCGACAAAAATGTGCAGCGGCAGCGGCCAGTTCGGCACAGCAATTTGCGCTTCAAACAAATCACGCGTAAAGCTGGTGCCGGTGTAACCGAACGGCGCGAGGCTGGAAAACGCCAGATGACTTGCCGAACGCGTGATGGAAAACCGGCTGGCAATGACGCTTTGGATGTGGCCATCACCGATGGAATTGGTCGCCAGAAAATAGCCCGGCAAAAAGGCGGTCATCCAGTCGGGCATCTGCGCGACGCCATTGGTCGTTGGAATTTCATTGAACGCGACGATGTCCGGCTGCAAATACATCAGCTCGCGGCCGATGGCCTGCACCTGCGGCGCGTTCGGGCTCCAGTCCGCCGCGTTCGTGGCCGTGCCGCTGTTGTTGCCGCCCACGTTGTAAGTTAGAACTTTTATTGCGCCATTCGTCGCCAGCAGTGTGGTTGGCGAAACGTAAAGCGTGGCGCCGGCGCTGTTGGTCGCACCGGCGGAGTTCGTCACCGCGACCGAATAATTTCCCGCCCGATCCGCAGACAGGTTGGTCAACCAAAGCGTCGCACTGGTTGCGCCGGGCAAATTGGTCCCGTTGCACTGCCATTGAAAACTAGGCGCGGGGCTGCCGGTCGCGCTGGCGGAAAAAATCGCAAACCCGCCTTCGCCTGCCGCCACGTTTTGCGGCTGCGATGTGATCCCTGGCGGCGAGTTGCCAATGGCCTGAAAACTGACGGCAAGATTGTCAATCGCCACGCCATGACTGCTGCCCGAAGCCGGTCGCGCCAGAAACCAGCGCAAAAACAATTCCTGTCCCGCCTGCACCACGACACCGGCGAGCGGAACATTGGTGAAAATCAGTTGATTGGCCGCCACCGTGCCGTCCAATGCGCCTGTCGTGCCGCCGGTGACGGGCGTGGTGAAATTCAAATCGGGATACGGCGTCCAGACAAAATTCCCTGCGGCATCCGCGTCCGCCAGCGAATTTCCGATGCGATAGGAAAAAGCGAGCGTCTGCGTCAGTGCGTTGGCATTCCGCCATTGTTCACCGGTGAATGAAATCAAAATGTTGCTCTGGGCCGAAGCAGTGTCGTTGGTGAGACACAGCCCGAAGGCGATGTTGCCGGTGGTGCCGGAAACCAAAACACCAAGCGCGCGATTGGCCGAACCCGCCGCGCCGTAGCTGTAAAGCGAGCCGGTCGTGAGCGAGCCGGCGTTCGCGATGTAATTCGTGATAGTATTGGGAGAAGCGCTTTTGGCAGCATACCAGCCGGGCAAGGTGGAATTGTCCGTCCAACTGTTCACACCGCCGCTGCCCGCCAGCGAATCGAAGCTTTGACGGTAAGTTCCACCGCTCATGGAAATCTGCGCGTCGGCGAAATCCACCAGCAAAACCGTGGCGACCAAAATGGCGTGGAATGATCTCATCGGAGTCCAGCCAGACTCCAGTGCTATCGCTTTTGATTGTGACGCGCCAGCGAAAATTTTTCACCCGCCAGTTGATGGGCCGCCGCGAGCAGTTCCGCATCGGCCACGAATGTCTGCCAGCGGATGCCAAATTGCGTCGCCGCAACCGACGGCATGGCTCGCTCCCAATCGCCGCGCAAAATTGAAACCGGCGGCGGTTGCAACGAGCCTTGAATCAGCAAACCCAGCTTGTTCCGGCGCTGCGCCGCGCCGGCGATTTTTTTACCGCGCCAGAGCAAATCCGATTTCTCGTAGCCGATGAAACATTGGCCCGGCAACGATTTTTTGCAGCACGGCGCAAGCTCGGTTTCAATTTTCAATTCCACGAACGCCAGCCGCAGCCAGTCGTGGATGCGCCGGTAGCTTTCTTCCGCCTTGAGCGAATGCCATTCGTGGCCGGCCGGAAACACGGCGCTGTAAGTCCAGTCCGCGTCGTGCGGCACGATGCCGCCGCCGGTCGGCCGACGGATGAGCGGACGCAGCTTCGTCGTCGCCGCCACTTCGGAAAATTTTTGAAAATAGCCGAACGTCGCCGCCGGCTCCGTCCAGCCGTAAAAACGCAAAACTGGTTTGCCGGCTCGTGAGGCATTTTCCAGCAATGCCTCGTCCAACGCCATGTTGAACGCGGCGTCGCACTTGCCGGAATTAAGCAGAAGCCAGGAATTCATAAACAACAAGGACGCAAAGGCGCAAAGTTTTGTAAAATCATTTCTTCCTCTGTGTCTTGGCGTCTTGGTTGTTCATTTCTTGGTCACCCCGATTTGCGGGCAGAGTTTTTGGATCTCGCAGTTGGCGCAGTCCGGCTGGCGCGCATCGCAGCGGCGGCGGCCGTGCCAGATGAGCCAGTGACTGAACAGCGTCCAATCGGTCTGTGGCACGAGCTTCATCAACTCCTGCTCCAACTTGACGGCGTCCGTTCCTTTCGCCAGGCCGAGCCGGTTCGACAGCCGCGTGACGTGCGTGTCCACAACCACGCCGACGTTGATGCCGAACGCATTGCCGAGCACAACATTCGCCGTCTTGCGCCCGACGCCGGCGAGCGCGTGCAACTCGTCCATCGTGCGCGGCACCTCGCCGCCAAATTTTTCCACCAGCGCGGCGCAGCAGGCCTGGATGTTTTTCGCCTTGTTGCGGAAAAAACCGGTGGACTTCACGGCGGCCTCGATTTCCGCCAGCGGCGCGTCGGCGAAATCTTTCGCGCTGCGAAATTTCTTGAACAGCTCCGTCGTCACGAGGTTCACGCGCTTGTCCGTGCATTGCGCGGACAAAATCGTGGCGACGAGCAGTTGCAGCGGACTGGAAAAATTCAATTCGCAGTGCGCGTCGGGATAAACGCGCTTCAACGCGGAAAGAATTTTCTGCGTGCGGGCAAATTTATCGGCAGTGCTTTCGCGCGGCATGAAATCCATTTTTGCACAATCCGAAAAATAAAAAAGCCCGGACGTGAAAAATGTCCGGGCTTGGAGTTTGCAACTGGTTATTTTGCCGGAACGGCGTTGGTGGCCGCAATGATGGCTGCCGATGCAGCCGGGGCGGCGGCCGGCGCCGCTGGCTTCGTCTTCGTGGCGGCTTCATCCAGCGCTTTCTGAACGGCCGCTGGCACGGTGGCCAGCTTGTGAATCGGCGCGAGGCTGTCGCTGCCATCCGTCCAGCGCCAGAGCCGGCCCTGGCTGTCATTCAGGAACGACCAGACAAACCAGAACACAAACGCGATGGCCAGCGCCTTCGGCCAGATGGAAGGTTTCTCGGCGTATTTGTCCGCCGCGCCAAACGTTGCGCCCGGCGGCAAAGCGGCCACGCCGGTAAGCGCACCGCCAAACGGCACGTTCATCCGCGCCTTGGCGTTCACGGCCCAGCCGTTCGCGTCAAGGATCGGGCCGAGGTTGCGCTTGCGCAATTTCAGCCACGCGATCGCCATGGACGGCGCGGAAATCACCAGCATGATGCCGGCGATGACCAGCGGCACCTGCCAGTTTTCAAAACCCTTGAGGAAACCCAGAATGCCGGCGAACGCCGCCGCCAAGCTGCCCAAGGCCAAACTGATCAGGGCGATGACGCTCGGATCAAACGCCGGTTTGGCGGGCGCGGCCGGAGCCGCCGCCGCCGGAGTGACCGGCGTGTTCGCCGCCGTGGTCAACTGTGCGTTCACGTCGGCATCCGCCGCCGCCGCCTGTTTGGCGGCGCGCTCCTCGATCATGCGCACCAGCTTTTTATACGGTGACCAGAATGCCTGCCGGATGCTGATGGGATTTTCCACGATCTTGGTGATGGTGGCGTCCCAGTCACGGCCCGCGCGGTCGTAAAAAATTCCGTTGCGGCCAACGATGAGGTTGTCGGAATCGCCGCCGGTGAACGCGGCGACAATGGACAGTTTTTCGCCGCTGCCCTTGCGTGCGCAATCGCAATAGGCGAGATAGGTGCCGGCCATGCCGGCCATCGCCGCGTGCCGGCCCGCGTCGTCCACGGAAAGACAAAGCTCGCAACTGCGCTGGTCGAGGAACAGCGTGCCGGCCTGGAAAATCGCCTTGTCCTTGCGGCCGTAAAAATCGGCGAAGTTCACAAAGTTGCGCGCGAGCTTGGCGAGGTCGCGGTGATAATGGATCAGCCGGTGCAGGCCGATGACGGCGGTGGAATTGCCGGCTTCGGCGGCATCTTTGCCAATCAGCGCGGTCAAAGTGTCCTTGGCTTTGCTGGCGAGAATTTCCCGCGCCCGCGCCAGACCGATTTTTTCCACCGAGCCGCCGGTCTTGCCGGCGTTCCACGCATCGAACGCGGCGAGCTTGCCGGTGAGCGCGTTCCAGTCGGCCTCGGTCAATACCGTTTTCGCGCCGAGCAGCGGCGTGATGGCGTTCGCCTGCAGCGCGGCAATCGCACCGGCCCAGGCGGGATTGATGCCTTGCGTGAGCGGCAGCGGCGTGGTCGCGCCGACCTGCGCCAGCGGCAGGCTGGCAATGTCGGCGTGATTGTTCGTCAAATCCTTCGCGCCGAGCGCGGCATAATCTTTTTCGTCGCGGTTCAACGCGTTGACCGAACGCGGATCAAACGCGGCCAGCCGGCCGCGCGCAAAATAATCCTCCACCTTGGCCTTGACGGCTTTCACCGCGCCGGCGGCGGCCTCGGTGTTCACGCCCAGCGGCAGCACGGTCGCGTCGCTCTCGGCTTTTTTCCACCAGTCGGAATACGCGGCGGCCTCGGCAAAAAACTGATCCACTTTCGCCTGGCTGATGCCGGGCTTGCCGCTCACGTCCGTGTCCGCACCGAGGCAGGTAATGATGTCGGCGATGACAGCTTTGGTCGCATCGTCGCTGGCGGAATCGGCGGGCACGATGCCGTCGCCGTTGAACGGCTTCGCGGCGAAGGTCGCGGCGGCGGTGGCGGCTTCGTCAAAAGTGACTTCGTCGTTGTCGCCCTTGCCCAAAACCTGCCGCGCAAAATTGGCGATCAATTTGCCTTCCGGCGTGGCGTCGTTGATGGCCGCCGGTTTGAGCGTGGGACTGCCCTTGAGCAAGTCGTCGGGATTCTTCATCAGGCCACCCGCCCACTTGGCGGCGGCGATGAGTTCCGGCGCGCGGACGCGACCGTCTTTGTCGGTGTCAATCAGCGCGAGGGTGGTCTTGTCGAACTCGACGCCCGTGGTCGGACACGCGAGCGCAACCCAAAGTTTCTGGTCGAGCTGGTCCAGGTTGAGAAGGTCGGCCCCGGAGCCGATGACGACCTGGTTGAATCCGCCGGCGCGGAAGAATTTCCACGAGTATGTTGCAGCCATAGTATTCCTTTGGTTCTGAATTGGCGGAAATTTTAACCATGAAGGCGCGACGATGCCAACAAAACTTTTACCTCGGAAAGACTCTGGAACCTTCAAATTCAAGAGCCTGATGCCACTTCCCGCTGTATTCACCACCTTGGCTAGGGCATGATTTTTCCCGATGATTCACGAACGGAGTCCGGCTTCCTGGGACGCCTTGCTGGATGGACGGTTTGACTCGACCCGGCCAGGCCGGACGCTCTGGCGTTTATTTGCCGACCAGCGCGGCAAGGTCTTCGGGGCCGTCGCCTTGTTCGTCATCAAACAATCCCCGGCGTCCCTGATGCCGTTCGCCGTGGGCCTGATCGTGGACGCGCTGACGCCGGTGACCGACGGCTCCTTCCACCGGATTCTTTGGATTGCCGGGATTTACCTGCTGTTGCTGGCCCAGAATCCGTTGTTGCATACGCTGTTCGCCCGGATGATGAGCGGCTTGTTGCGCCACATGCAGTTCAACCTGCGCAGCGCGCTGGTGGAACGGCTGCAGCAACTGGCCATGACCTTCCACGAGGTGAAACAGTCCGGCGCGTTGCAGACCAAAATCCTTCGGGATGTGGACGCCATTGACAGCTTGTGCCGCTATCTGTTTCTGAACGGCCTGAACGGCGTGCTCGTCATCGTCTATGTCACCGTGATCGCGCTGGTGCGCCAGCCGATTCTGGCGCTGTATTTTTTACTGACCGTGCCGGCCGGTATTGCACTGCTGAAACTCTTTGACCGCCGGTTCCGGGAACAATACCAGGCGCTGCGGATGGAAACCGAACAGATGAATACGCGCGTCGGCGAAATGCTGCTGATGCTGCCGGTGACGCGCGCCCACGGACTGGAGGAGCAGGAAACGCGCAGCGTGCGCACGGTGTTCCAACGCCTGCGCGAACGCGGCCTGCAGGTGGACACGCTGACGGAAATGTTCGCGTCCAGCTCGTGGTTCACCTTCATCGTGTTTCAACTGGCGTGTCTCGTGTTCTCCGCCTGGCTGGTCACGCAGCACAAGATCACGGTGGGCGACGCGGTGATGTATCAGACTTATTTCGGCATGCTCATCGGCGCGGTGCAGCAAACGCTCGGCGTGTTTCCGGCGCTGGCGCAGGGCCGCGACGCCGTCCGCTCCATCGGCGAAATTCTGGAGGCGACGCAGGTCGAGGATTTCAGCGGCAAGCCCGCCGCGCCCGTGCCGTTGCGGGGCGAAATTGAGTTCGCGCAGGTCAGCTTCCAGTATCCGGGCGGCCGGGAAATCGCGTTGCAAAACATTTCCCTGCGGATCGCGCCGGGCGAAACGGTCGCCTTCGTCGGCGAATCCGGTGCCGGTAAATCCACGCTGGTAAATCTCGCGATGGGGTTTCGCTCGCCCACCAGCGGGCGGATTTTATTGGACGGACACGATATTAAGAAACTGGATTTGCGCACCTACCGCCGGCAGATCGGCGTGGTGCCGCAGGCGACCATTTTGTTCAACGGCAGCCTGCGCGAAAATGTCACCTACGGCTTGGCGCAGGTCAGCGACGCGACGCTGTGGAAAATTTTGACGGACGCCAACCTCGCGGAATTTGTGCGCAGCCTGCCGCAGCAGCTCGACACGATGCTGGGGGAAAACGGCACCCGGCTGTCCGGCGGCCAGCGGCAACGGCTCGCCATCGCCCGCGCCCTGATTCGCGACCCGCGCGTCATCCTGCTCGACGAAGCCACCTCCGCGCTCGACACGGAATCCGAACGGCTGGTGCAGGACGCCCTGGTCCGGCTTACCCAGGGGCGCACGACGCTGATTGTGGCGCATCGTTTCTCCACCATCCGCCAGGCGCAGCGAGTCGTGGTGTTGCAACGCGGACGAATTGTGGAGACGGGCACGCCGCAGGAATTGCTGGCGCTGGACGAGCATTTCGCCCGGCTGGCGAAACTGCAAAATTTTTGACCAGCCGACCGCAAAGCTGGCTGGTTTGTCAGGCCGCGCCGCCCAGCAACGGGCCGATCCGCCGCAACTGCAGGATCGGTTCGCCCAGCTTTCGCGACTCGGCCAAATCCACGGCAAACTCGGCCACCCAGTCGTTGTGCCCTTCCGGATCCACGAGCATCTGCTGCACGCGCCAGGATTTTTTATCCTCGGACGGAATAACGTAGGTGTGACGGGCGTTGCGCGCGTTCGGGTCCAGGCAGAGCCGCTGGTGATCGGTTTCGTAAGCCTCCATGATTTTATCCAGACGGTCGGGCGTCCAAGCTGCGCCGTCGGCATCCAGCGGTGAATTCAGATTCCCAATGGCTGGTTCGTAATCGGCGATCACGAGTCCGCGCAGGAAAATGAAAATGCGGTTGCGGATCGTCGCCGTAAAATTTTTCACGTCATGCGTGATGTCGGCGGCGGCTTCCTCGGCGCCGGGCGGACGGACTTCCTTCGTCTCCGCCGCGTGATAATTCGGATCGCGCATTTTCTCCCATTCGTCGAGCAGGCTGGAATCCACCTGCCGGATCATCGTGCCGAGATACAGTTCCATTTCGCGGAGCTGGTCGTTCTTGGCGGTGTCGGGCACGGTCTGCGCGAGGACCTTGAAAACACTGTTCAGATGCCGCAGCAACACGCCCTCGGCGCGTTGCAATTCGTAGAGCTTGATGTAGTCGGCGAAGGAACGAAATTCCTCGAACATTTCGCGCACGATGGATTTCAAATGGATGTTTTCCTCGCCGACCCACGGATGGCGCGTGGCGAAATTGTTGAACGTGGAATAGACAAACTCGCGGTTCGGTTTCGGCGGTTCGAGTTTTTCCAGTTCTTCCATCCGCTGGTCGTATTCGATCCCTTCCATTTTCATCTCGGCCATTTTCTGGTCCTTCACCTTGTCGAGCTGCTTGCGCAAAATGATATCCGGATCTTCAAGAATGGATTCTACGAGCGTGAGCAGCACCAGCGCGTAATCCTCTGCCTGCGGGTCCATCAACGGAATCGTTTCAAGCAGATACAGCGACAGCGCCTGATCCATCGAAAAATCTTCCTGCAAATCAACATTGACGCGGAGCTTCGCGCCGTCGGCCGTCGGCGGAATAAACTCCACAATCTTGCGGTCGAGCAGCGAGCGGAACAACTGCCACGCGCGCTTGAGGTGCGCCTGTTTCTGGCGCGGCGTCTCGTGGCAGTCGCGGATGAGCTGCCGCATCGCGGCGCAGCCGTCACCTTTACGGCTGAGCACATTCAACAACATGCCGTGCGTGACCTTGAAACGGGAGGCCAGTTTTTCCGGCGGCGCGGCGATGAGGCGGAGGTAGGTGTTTTTGTCCCAGTTGACGAAATTTTTTTCCGGCGGCTGGCGCTTCACGGTTTTCTTGCCGTCGCGCGCCGTTTTTTCCGCAAGCTTGAGGTTTTCGATGACATGCTCTGGCGCCTGCGCCACGACCCAGCCTTGGTCGTCAAATCCTTTCCGCCCAGCGCGTCCGCTCACTTGGTGGAAATCCCGCGCGCTCAAAATGCCGGTCTTCTGGCCGTCAAACTTGCACAGCCGCGTGAACAGCACCGTGCGAATGGGCACGTTAATGCCGACGCCGAGCGTGTCCGTGCCGCAGATAACCTTGAGCAAACCTTTTTGCGCGAGCTGCTCAATCAGCACGCGATATTTCGGCAGCAACCCGGCGTGATGCAAACCGATGCCGTGCCGCAGCCACTTTTTGATTTCCGGGCCGTAGGGACTGGTGAACTTAAAGTTTTCCAACGTGTTCGCGATGGCCGCCTTTTCGTCGCGTGAACAGACGTTGATGCTGGTAAAATCCTGCGCGCTCTGCGCCGCCTCCAGTTGCGTGAAGTGGACGACATACACCGGCGCGCGGCCGGACGCGACGAGGCTTTCCAAAGTTTTCGCCAGCGGCAATTCGGAATACTCAAACGCCAGCGGCACCGGCCGGTCGGTGGAAATCACTGAAACAGTCTGACGCCCCGTGAGCCGCGTAAGTTCTTCCTCGAAAAAAGTCGTGTCGCCGAGCGTCGCGGACATCAGCAAAAATCTCGTTTGCGGCAGCGTGAGCAGTGGCACCTGCCAGGCTACGCCGCGCTCGCGGTCGGCGTAATAATGAAACTCGTCCATCACCACGTCGCGCACGTTGGCCGCCGCGCCTTCGCGCAGCGCGATGTTCGCGAGAATTTCCGCCGTGCAGCAGAGAATGGGCGCGTCGCGGTTGACAGAGGCGTCGCCGGTGCTCAAGCCGACGTTGTCCGGCCCGAACTCGCGGCAGAGCGCCATGAATTTTTCATTCACCAGCGCCTTGATCGGGCAGGTGTAAATCGAACGGCGGCCTTTGGCGATGGCCTGAAAATGCAGCGCGGTCGCGACCAAGGATTTGCCCGAGCCGGTCGGCGTGTTGAGGATGACATTTTTTTCGTCGAATAATTCCAGGATGGCGGATTCCTGCGCCGGATAAAGCTGGAGCCGCCGGCCCGCGACGTAATCGAGAAATTTTTCCAGCAGCAGGTCGTTGCTGAATTTCTCGTCGCGCGGAATCAGATCGTAAAGCGTCGCTGCCACAGGTTGCGAACTTTACAGACTATTCCCGCTATTGAGAAGAAAGATGAAAGCCCTGATGAACAAGTCCCCACCACCACGGCAGGATGACGAGGGCTGCAAATACAATTCCCGCAGTGAGATTAACCAGTGGCCGGTGGTTGAGACGCGGTGTGAGCGCCAGAAGCGAGCCGAGCAGCAAGCCGGTGACGAAGCCGCCGAGGTGGGCGATCACGTCTGCCTCCGGACTGAAACCGAGAAATACAAACAAAAGCACACCAGCAAGAATTCCGCTGGAAAAAATCCTGAATGCATTCGCACCAGGCCGTTTTAAGATCGCAACCGATTGGGCAGTCAGCAAACCCAGCGCACCCATCACCACGCCCGAAGCCCCAAGGCCGCGATGGGTTTCATCGTAAACCAGACACGCCAAAAGATTGCCGCCCACGCCGGCAAAATACGCGGCGAGCAAACCCAGCCCCGGCCCGTAACGGCCCATGACCAATCCTAGAAACAAAAATCCAAACACAACATTCATCGCGATATGGGCGAGATCCGCGTGCAGCCAGGTCGCCGTGAACAAGCGCCACCATTCGCCGTGCGCCAGGGCGGCACCATCCATCATGCCGGTTGTCCGCAGATCTGCGTTATTTTCGCTCCACCAATAGAAGAAAATGTTCAGCCCAACCCAGGCAAGACAGCTCCAGTCGAAGAACAACCCCGGTTGGAAGACCGGTCGCCGCCAGCGCCAGTGCCGGTTTTCCAGGCGGTATTGGCGAATTTGAGCGAGCGCTATTTCGTGATCCGCCTCCGCCACCAGCAAAGACCAGCCGCTGGTTTCGTCACGATCAACGACATGTTCGATTCCCTGACTGGCCAGAACGAGGCTCCAATCCATCGCCTGCCGCCGGGTGAGTGCCGGAATCTGCCGCACGGCGGGCGGCATTGGGTGCGGCGACGGTGACGGGTGCACGGTCAAAGGGTGAACTGGCCAGGAATGTCAGGCAAGCGCGAGTATGCCACATCGGCGTTGGGCAAAAAAGAGCCTGGCCGAACCCGGGCCAGGCTCTTAAACCCATAACAAATCAAACAAACATGAAAACCTACATTATTGAGACATGGATGCCGCCGATCTGTTCAATTTTGAATGTGTTGGCGTAGATTTTATTGGGATCGGCTGCCGAGTATCCGGTGTGAAAAATGTGATCAACGAAATCAGGGATGGACTTCGGGCAAAATTTACAAACAACATGGGGTAAATATTGATGCGATCAATGTTGAAGCATTTAAACATTCTGCTGCTGCTTGCGACCGCAATTCTGTCCGGCTGCAAAACCGATTTTACTTCGAACAGACCAGGGTTCAGCCACTTCGTCGGCACGGACAATTTTTCAAAGTTCAGTTGTTCACAGAATGAAAATGGCGAAACGATTTTGCTGTCGCCAAAAATCAAACCAGCTATTCCGTGGAACGAACTGGTTGTCTCCTGGAACGCCTCCGCCCCGGCCGGAAGCTTTCTGAAAATTGAGGCGCGCGCCATTTCACCGGGCCGCACCACTAAATTCTATGCGCTCGGCAACTGGTCGCCAGACAACCAAATATTTCCGCGCGCCAGCGTCCGCAACCAGCAGGACGCCGACGGCCGGGTGGACACCGACACTTTGGTGGTAAAGCGGTTGTCGGATGCGGCGCAAATTCGCGTGACACTGGGCGGCACGAATGGCGCGCTCCCGAAATTAAATTTTCTCGGCACTTGCTTTGCCAACATCAAAGTTCCGCCCGCCGTCCGACCTCCCAATCAGGCGGCGTGGGGCAAAATCATCGCCACGCCGGAACGGGCGCAGCTTGGATATCCAAACGCCAATGGCTGGTGCAGTCCCGCCTCGCTCTCAATGCTGCTGGCGCGCTGGTCGGAAATTCTGAACCGACCGGAAATGAATCTGACCGTTCCGCAAGTCGCAGCGAAAGTCTATGACGACGATTTTGCCGGCACAGGCAACTGGCCGTTCAATGCGGCGTTCGCCGGCAGCTTCTCCGGCATGAGAAGTTTTGTGACGCGGTTTGATGACCTTTCGGAAGTGGAAGACTGGATTGCGGCGGGCATCCCGGTCATTCTTTCCACGCGCTGGGACTGGCTCGAACCGGGCCGGCCATTCGACTCCGAAGGTCACCTGATCGTTTGCATTGGCTTCACACAAACGGGCGACGTGGTCGTGAACGATCCGGCGGCACACTTGGAACGCGGTCAATCCGTCCGGCAAACTTACAAGCGCGAAGATGTCGCCCGTGCTTGGACAAACTCGCACCAGGCCCTTTATCTCGTCTTCCCGGTAAATGCAAAAATTCCCGAAAACCGATACGGACATTGGTGATCATCTGCGCAACAGAAAATCTCTCAATCTGCCGGCAGCGCCGGCAGACTGGCCGCCGCCACCGCCTGGCCGACGCGTCGAGATTTTTCATCCGGCACGCGCAGCTCGATTTTCGCCGCGATCTCCGGGAATTCCCGCTTCAAAACCTTCCGCGCCGTGCCAATCACGATGTCGCCACCCTTGCCGGTGGTGACGCGGCCCAAAATGAGCGCCTGCCGGAATTCATAAAACTCCGCGTATTGCGCCATGGCGCATCCAAGATAAACGCCGATGGTCTCGTAAATTTTCGCCGCACGCCCGTCGCCGCGCGCCATCAGGCTTTGCACCTCCTTGAGCCGCTCCGGCAAACCCATTTTTTCCGGCAGCTTGATTTTGGCGGCAGGCAAAAGTTTATTGACCGCCTGCTGCGAAAAATACATCACGCCGGTGCCGCGATCTCCCGACCATTCGTCCACGGCGGCGCGCGGCTGATAATCCACCGGCACAAAGGCCAGTTCATTGAGCCAGCCGGGAATCCGGCCGTGCGGATCCATGAAACCCGCCGCCTCACTCGAACCCATTGCGATGCCGAGCATTCCTTTGCTGCGGAGCGACAGCGCTCCGGCGAGCGCCGTCACGTCGCCGTCATTCATCACCACCACCGGCACATTCCATTCGCGCTGGATGCGTTTGAAAATTTTTGCCGCCTGCGGAAAAAGTTTTTTCGGCACCGCGCGCAGCAGCGAGGCCACGCGGATTTCATTGTCCACGATAATTCCGGCGGAGCTGCCGCCAATCGCGTCCACCCGCGGCAGATGCGCCGCCGCCCGGTGCAGCGCCGAGGCGACATGATGATAATGATAATTTGGATTCGACTGTGATTTCGGATCCCACGGCGCTTCCTCGGTAAAAATCACTTCACCATCCTTCACCGCCGAAACTTTGTAGTCGCTCGCGCCGAGATCAAAACCGATGCGGCACCCTTTCAAATGGCCGCCGGCCGCTGTCTGCGTTTCCTTCGCCGCCGGAACCTTTTCCGGCGTCGTCAAAACAACCCGAAATGTTTTGCCGTAAGCCGCCGTCATCATGTCGCCGTCAAATTTCCGCGCGCCGTGCGGCGAATAGTGTTTGCGGATGAATTCGCCGATTTTCTTCGGTCCGCCGACGTAAAGTTTCCAGCCGCCGCGCGCCCAGAGCAGAAATTTCACCAGCCGCTCAGCGTAAAGCAGCGTGGCCGCGTCCGCTTCCGGCAGCACCATCGTCTCGAAGCGCGAGACCAGTTTGTTTTCGCGTTCCAGGCCGATGACAAGGGGCACCGCGCGGCCGGATTTTTTGGCGGCGGCAACGTAATTGCGGTTGAACAAGACCGCCGGCTGAAACTGCGGGTCGAGCGGCGTGGGAAAATTTGCGGACGTCGGATTCATTTAATCGGATTTGTCATGATGTTTTGCTGGCCAAGTTGACTTTGACTGCGACATGCTGCCGGACACCATGCCCGCATGATATAGCCAATTCAGGGGGTGCGGAATTGTTTCCATCGCATCGCAAATTGGTTTACCGGGTTGAATTTCGGGGTGAAATTGACCGCCCGCCCATGCGATCTGCACCTCGCCACCGCCAAGGAAAAACACGGACTCCGGGAGAGCCGGCAAATTAAAACGGCCTTACCCCAGCTTCACCGAGAACGCGCTGCCGGCGGTGATTTTGATCAGTTCGCCGCCGTAAAATTCTTTGCGATATTCCTCGGTTTCGAGCAGGTGCTGGCGCAGATCCTTTTGGTCGCGGTGCAGGATGAATTTCAGTTCCTTCAGATTCGCCGACCAGCGGAAGCCGTTGAAAAATTCCGCGCCGGCAAACTGCGTCTTGTAAAGCGCCGCGTCCGAGTAGCAGGTGCCGAGGTAGAGATGTTTCTTGCCGTGCTCGGCGAACAGCGCCACCGCCGAGGTCATCATGAACATGCCGAGGTTGCGCGCGTAATAATTCAGGTCGTAGAACGCGTAGTAGTAAAACGCCAGCGCCTTGCCTTCGAGATAAAGCGTGGCGACGCCGATTTCCTTCCCGGTTTCCGTGTCGGTAAAAACGAGCAGGTGCGAGATGATCGGCGCGGCGAACAGCGCGTCCAGCCGCTCGTAACTCATCACGTCCTTGCCGAACTTGATGTCGGCGTAGGTCTTGAAAAACTGGCGGCGCTCCGGCGTGAAGACAAATTTTTCTCGCGGCACCAGCTCGACGCCGATGCCTTTGCCCTTGCGCAGAATCCGGCGGTTCTCGGACGACGGCTTGAACTTCACCAGGTTCACGCGCACCTGACGGCACAGATAAAACCGGTCCAACTGGCGCGACGATGGCAGGAAGCCGGCGTTGAAAATGTCCGCCGGCGTCTCGCCGGTTTCGGGAATCGCCCAGACCGCATACGGAAACTGATAGTTCTCGTAGTCGGAGTTTTGTTCGGAGAAAAGGAGTTTCATGGCCGCATCTTTCGCCGTCGATTAAACACTGAACGCCGTGGAAAAGAAATTATTTTGCTCCTGAATCAGGTTTGAACGCCTGCAAACGCGCCTGAACATCGCGCCATAACGGCGTTCCGGGCGGCGCGTTGGTGAGGCAAATCTGGAGATAGTGAATGGCCTGGTTGGTGTCGTGCTGGAGAACCGAAATTTGCGCCAGCCGATATTCGGCCAGATAACATTTTGGCAGCGAGGTGTCCAGTTCGAGGCAATCCGCCGTGGCGGCCGGATAATTGGAAGTCTGGATATAGGCGACTGCCCGGTCGAGGATGGTGTCCGGTCGGTTGGTCAGGGTCAGCACATGATTCAGCACGGGAATGGCGAGCGGCGCACGCCCGGTCTGGAGGAGGATTCCGGACCGGGTCATCAGGGCGGAAATGTTGTCCGGGTTCCGGGCCAGCAGGCGGGTGACCAGCTCTTCGGCGTTGGTGAAGTCGCCAAAAGAAGCATAAGTCTTGGCGATTTCATTCACGATCTGGTCGTCGTCGGGATGTTGTTGCACGACGGCTTGCAATACGTTTCCGGCGCGGGTGAAATTGGTTTGCGCCAGCCATGCGCTGGTTTCCAGCAACGCCAATTGCACATCCATGCCGGCATTGGCCGGCATTTTCTTTTCTTCGCTCCGGAGCAGGCTGATCAATTCCATCGCCTGATCCGGCAGTCCGGAGAGCACTTCGAGCCGGGCCAGCGAGAGTTGCGGAATCAGCGCGTCCGGCACGAGTTCATGGACGCGGTTGAACTGCTGCATCGCCAGACGAAACAGGCCGTTATCCTGATAAAAGCCCCCAAGTAAAAGGCATAGTGACGGGTCATCCAGCGGACCGAGCCGCCCCATGAACAGCTCCAATTTTTTCAAGGAACCGCCCTGTTGCATGAAGCCGGCCGCATTGCCCAGCGCCATTTTGGTTCCGGCCTGGAGGTTGGTGTTGCATTGCCGGTTGACCTCGGCAACCCAATTGTTGGGATTCAATTCCAACGCCTGGGAGAACCGCCGTTGCGCCGCCGGGAGCCGGCCATTCCGTTGCAGTTCCACTCCCCAATCGTTGAGCAGCATGGAATACCATTCCTTGAGCTGCCCGATTTGGCCGACAGTCACGGGTTCCAAATGAAAGATCTCTTCGACCGACGTGACCAGCGATGATTTTTCCGGTGAACCGGCACGCCTGAGCGATTCGATTTGTGGTGTCTGATCATCCCAAATTTTTTCGTTTTGCCTGAGGATTGCTGCAGTCAAAGGCGGCGGATTGACGGACCTGGCCGGCAAGCGTTCCAACTTGAAAACGGAACCGTTTGGTTGCTGGTAGAGAAATTCAAAAAAATAACCGAAGCTCGGGTGCAAATAAAGAACCTGGTTGGTTCGTGTCAGCCCATACACCAGCTTCAGCATGTCTTCGGGTGGCAGCTCCTGCTGATTCGTGGAGGTCAGCCAGTTGCCGGGATGCCGGCGCTGCAATTGCGTCCGATACTCCGGCAGCGGCAGGGAGAGCGTGTCCAGCGGCAGCCAGTTCTGTTTGTCCCCCGACCGTGCCTGCGCGGCCTGAAAAACCTCCAGCATTTCCGGATTGTCGCTGACGGCGATGCCGCCTCCGGGCGGCAGGTTGTGCAGGGCAAATTCACCGAACTGAACGAGCGGCTGGCGGTTGACCAGCACGATGGCCGGGAGATTTCGCATCCCCAATCCCAGCACCATCACCGCCAGCAGCGTGATTAAAAGCGGCGCGGTGGCGAGTTTCAGAAACCGCGCCAGCCGGCGGCCGGGATTTTGGCGCCGCAATGATTCTTCACGCCGGGGAATCAGCAGAAAGTTGCCGGCGAGAAATCCCACGCAGAGCGCGTTCAGGTAGTCAAAGGTCAACATCGGCAGTCCGACGTGGATTTGCTGGACCGCAATCTGGCGCGGCCCGAAATTCGGATTGAAGGCCAGCCAGACACAGAACAACAGGAGCCCGACCCGCACGCCGCGAAAAACCCAGATGAGCATCCGGTCCAGCGGCGATTTGTTTTTGGTGTCGTCATATCCAAATCGCGCCAGGATCGCGAGCAGCGGGATCAGGTAAAACAACAGAATCGCCAGGGTGACCAGCCGGTGTGATTTCCAAAAGCCGACGTAGACCAGCAACAGGATGTCTTTCGTCTCTTTCAGCGAATTCGCCCAGGCCGAATGCAGGTTCCACGGTGAATTGGGCGACAGGCCGTTCGCCATCGGCAGCAAGGCATAGAGGGCGAAGCCGGCCAAACCCAATCCGGCCATGGATAAAATGAAACGAAGATTGAAAAAATTGAACTTTCGCAGCCATACCAAGCCGCCGACAAAAAATGGCAACGCGAACACCATCACCCAGTCTTCCGCCATGCCCGCACCCCAGACAACTGCCGCCGCCTTCAGCCATCGGAGATCCCGGTTAATGCGATATTCCAGCAGGCACCAGACCGCTGCGGCCAGCAGCAGCAGATCCAGGATTTCGCCGGTGCCGGCGGTGGCGTTCTGCCAGAAGTTCAATTCCAGTCCACAGACGGCGACGGCCAGCAGCAATGGCAACCGGGCGCTCCAGCCCGCCAGCGTCGCCAGCGGGCGAAACCACGGAAGCAATTCCAGCGACCGCGTCAAGATGCCGAGCGTCAGCGCGCCGCAAACGGCGGAAAACAAATTCAGGGCCACCGCCACCCAGGCGGCGGTCAACAGTCGCATGGGCAGCGTGAGCAGCCAGAGCAGGGGATGACCGGACAACGGCCGCCAATCCCACCCGGCAATCTTGGCGGTGAGCGCGAGGCTGTTCAGCGTCACGCCGTGGCTCAAGGTCAGCCCATAAAACAACAATGCCCCAAGCGCGACCTGAACAGGAAATTGGCGAATTTTTTTTGCCATTGAAATTAATGTTGCAGGGTTTTTTTCCGGTTCACCACGGAAAACACGGCCTTTTGCAATCGGCCGGCTTCATGGATTATTGTCTGCGCCGAATGCAGGCCATTGTTGTCGGTAGTTCAAAAATTGAACCGCAAACTTTCCCCAGCCAAACAGAAACACCTGTTTTCACAGGTGTTTTACCGGACGCGCCGGCAATCCGGCGCTTGCAAACAAAATGCGGTATGAAATAAAAATCACCGCGACAACTGCAGCGCAACTTCCGTCACCAGTTCGGAAGCCAGGGCCACGTCGCTGACGCCCCAACTGGAGCGGGCTTGGATGGTGAGCTGGGTGATCGGGCTGGCTGGATCCACGGCTTCGACGCGCACCCAGACGTTGCGTTGGTTCACCTTGGCCGAGAGGGCGCGCACGCTGTTGGTGCTGTCGTGCGGGATATATTCGGTGAGAACCACGCCGTTGTTCTTGATGACCGTGACCGCTGCCGCATAAACCTGATCCAAGGAACGTTCGTAGCGGGCGTTGATTTTGTCGGTGGACCACGTCACTGCCGGCGAATGGGTGTCGCTCACGGTGCTGACGCAACCGGCGGTGACCATGACCGTTCCGACCAGTGCCGCGAAAAATAGCTTCTTCATATCGCCACACTCCAATCGAAAATGCCGTGCGCGTCAAGCAAGATTCGCGGTTTTGCCAAGTAAATTTGCAACTTTCGGGCCGGGCCGGTTTTGTTAATAATCAGAATTATGGCGGAATTTTCCTACAAGGCGCGCCGGCGCAGCGGCGAACTGGTCGAGGGCGTCCTCGACGTGGCCGACCGGCCGGCGGCGCTGGTGCAGATCCAGCGGCTCGGACTTTTTCCCGTCGCCGTGGAATCCGCCAAGGCGGGTGCGGCGGCGGCGGGCCGGCGTGGCGCGCAAACCCGGGATTTGCTGTCGTTCCTGCCGGCGGCTTTGCGGGCGCAACTGCAGCAGAAACGCAAACCAAAATTGCAGGAGCTGGCGACGTTCACGCAGCAGCTCGCGAACCTGCTCCAGTCCGGGATGCCGCTGACCGTCGCGCTCAACAGCATGACGCACCTGGAATCCAAGGGCATTCCCGCCGAGGTCAGCCGCGGCTTGAAACAGGAGGTCACCGAGGGCCGCGGGTTGTCGGAGGCGATGGCGAAGCAGCCGCACATTTTTTCGGAGCTTTATGTCAACATGGTGAAGGCGGGCGAGTCGAGCGGTTCGCTGGTGGAAGTGCTGCGGCGCATGGCCAGCCATTTCGAGCAGTTCGCCGAGGTGCAGGCGAAATTCAAGTCCGCGCTGATTTATCCGGCAATGGTGATCTGCGTCGGCGCGGGCATCGTCACGTTTTTCATGTTTTTCATGATGCCGAAGTTCATGGAGATTTTTAACGGCTTCGGCGTCGAGCTGCCGCTGCCGACGCGCATGCTGATGGGCTTCAGCACGTTTTTCATCAACTACTGGTGGCTGATCGGGGCGGTCATCATCGTGGCGATCATTTTGTTCAAGCGCTTCCAGGCCACCGAGGAAGGCTCGCGAAAAATTGACGAATGGAAAATGAAGGCACCCGTCGTCGGCAAGGTGGTGAAGTTAAATTTGTTCGGGCAGTTCTCCCGCACGCTCGGAACGCTCCTGCAAAACGGCGTGCCGGTGTTGACGGCGTTGAAAATCACGGAGCAGGTGTTGTCGAACCGCCTGATCAAGGAGGCGATCGCGAAAACGCGCGAGGCGGTGACCGACGGCAAGACGCTCGCGCAGCCGCTGGGACAGAGCAAGCTGTTCCCGCAGCTCATGGTGGACCTCGTCCGCATCGGCGAGGAAACCGGCGACGTGCCGGGCGCGTTGAACAACCTCGCGGACACCTATGAGAGCGAACTCCAGATCGGCCTGCGCGTGATGACGCAACTCATCGAACCGATTCTGATCATCGTCATGGCGGTCTTGGTCGGCTTCCTGCTGATCAGCATTTTGCTGCCGCTGTTCCAGTTGATTTCCCAGATCCACTCGTGAGCTGCAAAATGAAAACGGTGGTTGCAAAAAAATTCCCGCGTCGGGCGTTTACGCTCATCGAGATCATGATCGTTGTGGCCATCATCGGCCTCATCGCGGCGATGGGCATTCCGTCGCTGCTTCAGATGTTGCGCAAGGAAGGCATGCGCAAGGCCGTGAGCGACGTGACTGAACTGCTTGGTGCCGCGCGGGCGGATGCCATCCTCAAAAACCAGAACGACTACGTTTCCTTCCGCCCGGCGGACAACCGGCTGAATTCCTCCATCGGCAAATCGGTGGCGCTGCCCGACGGCATCGCCATGGAGGCCATCGGCATCAACCTCATGGATTTTTCGCAGACCGAGGAGTCGAAGGTGTGGTTTTTTCCGAACGGCACGTCCGACGAGCTGACGCTGGTGCTGCATTCCGGCACGGACTGGCGCAAAATCACGCTGGAATTTTCCACCGCCATCGCGGATGCGGAGCCACTGAAAAAATGAAAACGGTTTTTAATCGCCGCGGGACAAACCAGCGGGCGTTTTCGCTCATGGAGGTGATGATTGCGATGGGCATTTTCTTCATGTGCGTGTTTGTGATCCTGTCGCTGGTCTCCAGTTCGCTGCAAAACGCCCGGCGGTTGCAGCGGCCGATGGTGGACGCGGCGATGATCGCGTCGGAGCTTTCGCTCACCAACAAGATTGTTGAAATCAACCAGTCCGGTGATTTTGGCAAGGCGTATCCCGGCTACACCTGGACGGCGAACATCAATGAAGTCATGACCAACAAGCTGTTCCAGGTGGATTATCAGGTTTTCAATGAAAGGAAAGCGCCCGTGCAGAAAATGAGCGTCCTGTTTTTCCGCCCGCAATCACCGGCCGGCAGCCTGGACGGGGCCACCGTGGGCAAACCCAGATGAAATTCCGAATTCCAAATTCCGAATTCCGAATTTCCGAAAACGGACGCATCCGTCATTCGTCATCCGTCATTCGTCATTCGAAATTCGCCGGTGCCTTCACCCTGATCGAAATCATGATGGCCATCGCGATTTTCGCGCTGCTGGTCGCGGCGGTTTATTCCACGTGGGTGGTGATTTTGAAATCGGCGCAGGTCGGGCAGGAGGCGGCGGCGCAGGCCCAGCGCGAACGCGTCGCCGTCCGCACGCTCGAGGATTCGCTGACGTGCATCCAGTCGTTTCAGGCCTCCATGCAGTATTACACCTTCGGCGTCACCAACGGCGACCAGCCGTCCTTGAGCTTCGTGTCGCGCGTGCCGGATGTGTTTCCGCGCAACGGCCGGTTTGATTCCAACCTGCGGCGGCTCACCTTCTCGGTGGAACCGGTTTCAAATTTGGAAAAAGACCTGCTGCTGCGGCAGAACCCGATTCTCATGGACGTGGATCCGGCGGAACAGGCCACGCCGCTCGTGCTGGCGCGCAACGTGAAGGATTTCGTCATCGAATGCTGGGACACGAACGCGATGGACTGGGAGACCGGCTGGGATTCCACCAACTCGCTGCCGCCGATGGTGCGCGTCACGCTCACATTTGGCGGCAACAAGATGGGATTCGGAAATGCCGCGCCCAGCACGGTCGTGGTGCGCGAAATCGCCGTGCCTTCCGGCACCTTGCCCAGCTCCGCGCAGACGGGCGGGCGATTCGGCGGCCCGGGCGGCGGCGGTGTCATTTTGCCGCGCGGTGGAAACGGGCAAAATGGAAACAACGGCGGGGCCAATGGAAATCAACCGGGCGGCAATAATCCAAACCAGCCGGCGTATCCCGGTGGCCGCGGGTTTGGAAATGGCGGCGGCGGCAACGGTGGCTTTGGCAATCCCGGCGGTTTTGGCGGCGGCGGACGCAGAGGCCCATGATGAAAATTTCTTCCCGCAAAAATTCCTCCGCCATGGCGCTCATCATCGTGATGATCGCCATCGCGGTGTTTTCCGCGCTGGCGGCGGCGCTGGCGTTTTCCATGAAGGTGGAGACCAAGCTCGCGCGCAATGCCGAGAACGAACAGCAGTTGCTCTGGCTCGGCCGGTCCGGCGTGGAATATGCGCGGTGGATTTTGTCGCAGCATCCGCCCGCCGAGCCTTACGACTCGCTCAACCAGATCTGGGCCGGCGGCCCGGGCGGGCCGAGCGAGACCAACAGCGTATTGTCCGGAATTTCCCTGGACAATTTCAAGATCGGCGACGGCTCCGTCTCGCTCAAGATCGTTGACCTCGAACGGTTCGCCAACATCAACACGGCGCCGGCGGCGATGTTGCAGCAGGCGCTCACGGTCATGGGCGTGGACGCCGACAACCTTTCCGTCGTGTCCGATTCGATCCAGGACTGGCGCAGCCCGGCCGCCCCGCCGCGCGTCGCCGGCGCGGAGAGCGATTATTACCAGAGCCTGACGCCGCCGTATAACGCCAAGAACGCGCCGATTGACGACATCTCCGAACTGCTGTTCGTCAAGGGTGTGACGCCGGAAATGTATGACCCGAAAACTTACAGCGGCAGCTCGCCGAACAGTCCCGCGCGGCAGCATCCCAAGCTCGGCTTCGGCGTCGCGCCCGGCCAGACGCCCGATTATCCGTTCGGGTTGAAGGATGTTTTCACGGCGGTTTCCTCCGGAAAAATCAACGTCAACACGGCCGACGTGAACGTGCTGCAACTGATTCCCGGCATGGATACGAATTCCGCCGCCGCCGTCATCCAGCAGCGCGCCGGGCCGGACGGTGTGGACGGCACCGAGGACGACACGCCGTTCCGCAATGCCGGCGAGGCGCTGAAATTCGCCGGCCCCGCCGCCGCGCAGGCCGCCAACCTTGTCACCGTCGGCAGTTCGACCTGGCGCGTCAACATCACCGCGCAGATCGGCGACGCCAAACGCGAGTTCACCGCCATTCTTTACCGCGGCACCGGCTCGGAAATCCAGGTCGTCGGTTTTTATTGGAAATAATCGAAAACAAGGTTGAATTCGCCGCGCCGAAAGTTATTGTTTCGCCATGCGCCGGTTCTTCCTGATGTTGCTCCTGCTCGGTTCGCTGTCCGCAGCGGCCGCGGCTGATGCTCCGACCGGTTATATCGTGAAGATGCTGCCGCTGCTGCTCGACAAGAAGGGCCACGACGCGCTTTCGCCGAGCCTTTACGACCGCGACGCCTACCAGGTTTTTTTGCGCGAACATACCAACGAGGTTTCCGCCATCCGCTTTGATGTTTTATGGCGCGCGGTCAATGCCGGCGACGCGAAATTAAAGCTGCGGCTGGAGCTGCGCGGCATCGGCCCGGACAATCTGCCGCGCCAGACCACGCTCGAACAGTCCGTCGAGCCGCATTTCTTCCGCCACTGGACTTCGTTCCCGCTGGCCGGCGACGACTACAAGAAATTTGGCGAAGTGGTCGCCTGGCGCGTGACGCTCTGGGCGGACGACCGGATGCTTGGTGAACAAGAATCTTTCCTATGGCGAATCTGAACCCGATGGTTTATGTCAAGCTGGTCTGCCACCAGTGCAACCAAAAATACGCCTTCGACGTGCTGCCGGTGAACAACCAGATGCCGGTGCCGGTCAAGTGCCCCGTCTGCAAGGCCGACGGCACACCCGCCGCGAATCTTTTCCTCGCGCAAAAAATGATGGGCATCGCGCCGCAACCGCTGGCACCAGCGCCAGCACCGGCGCCGGTCGCCCCGGCGGTTCCGAAAATTCCCAGTGTTTATGACGTGCCCGGCGTGCCGCCGGGAACATATTCTTTCGCTGCGCCAAGTGTTGCCAATGTTCCGAACGTGGTCAAAGTTCCGAGCATTTACGATTTGCCTGACGTGCAGATTCCTTCGGGCGTTCCCGCCGTCAATGTGCCAAATGCCAATGCCGTTTCCGATGCCGAGTGGCGGCGGCGCGCATTGGAGGCCGAGGCGCGCGCGGAGCAGGCGCAGGCCGCGCTCAAGGCCAGCATCGCGCCACAGCTTGCGGAATCGTTGAAGGAAGCAGTTGTGCAGGGACTGGCGGCGCAACGCAGCGAACTGCTCAAGGCCCAGCAAAGCGCCACCATGGAAATTTCCGAGCTGGTCCACCGGCTCGATGAATTGAAGGCGCCGATTCAGGAGCGGCTGCAATCCTACGAGACCCGGATCCACGAACTGGAACACGACCTGGCCGAGCGCAACGAGGAAAACCGCGAGCTGTTGAAATTGAAGATTGAAATGACCCGCCGCCAGCTTGAAGCCGAACGCGCCAACAGCCGCGTGAATTTCAACTGAAGTCCGTGCCGGACTGGCCAACTACGCCGCGATTTTTTCGCCCGGCATTTTGTTCTCCTGCGTCCGCAGCGCCTGCTCGTAGCATTGCAGCGCCTCGTCGTAGCGCGCCAGCCGGTTGAACAGTCCGCCCTTGTGCAAATGCGCGATGGTCAGCGTCTCGTCCGCCGCGATGGCGCGGTCGTAGCAGGCAATGGCCTCGTCGGTCCGCCCCAGCTTTTCCAGCGCGCCGCCCTTTTTGACCAGCGCCTCGGCGTGCTCCGGCTCCAAGCCCAGCGCGACTTCAAAACATTCCAGCGCCTTGTCCGGCTGGTGCGCGTCGAGCAGCGACTGGCCCTCCGCTAAAAGATTGGCGACGCATTCGTCGCGGTCGTCCGCCGCCGATTTGCCGTTTTTGTGCGAACCGTTCGTGGCCGCTGGTTTTTTTTCCGCCAGCGGAGCGCGCACGCTTTGTTCCAGTTCCAAAATCCGCTTCTGCAGCAAATCCACCGCGCCGGTCAGCCGCGCATTCGACTGTTCGACGGCGGCGTTGGCTGTCAGCGGCGGCACAACGCCGGTGCCGAAGGAAAATTCCGGCGACCGCCGCGTGGACAATTCCACCAGCCGCGCCACGGCGCGCCATTGCAGATACGCCATGAACAGCACCGCCGCCACCACGATCAGCCCGAACGCGACGGCCAGCATGAGCGTCATTTGCTGGTTTTTCTGCGCCAGCAAATTGTCGGCGGCGCGCTGCGCGGTGAGCTTGTCTTCGAGCGCCTGGATGCGCGCCGCCATTTCGTCCGCGTTTTGTTTCGCGGCGGCGGCGGCTTCCTCGCGGTTTTTTTCGATGGCGAGCTGCGCGTCGTGAAGCTGCGCCTGGATTTGCAGATAACCGTTCACCATGCTTTGCGTCGCCAACTCCGATGCCGCCGGAGCGGGAATGGCATTGGCCTCCGCACCGAAAACCGGCGCGGCCAAAACCATGCCGGCGCAAGTCGTTGAAAAAATCAGACGAGAAAACATGTTCATAAAATCGGAGAAAGCCTGAAACCCGGACGCGGTGAAGTCAAGCGCCCGCCCCGCCGACTTATTCGCAATCCATTCACTGCTTGTTCAGATCGAACTCCAGCCGCGTGCGCGAGCCGGTCTGGACGTTGCGGATTTCCATCTCCTGCAGCTCCCACTGGCCGTTGACCTTCTTGAACGACTTTGGCTGGAACTCCTTCAATAATTTTCCATTCGCGTCGTAAGCCTCGGCCTGGAGGATGCCGCCGGTTTCCTTGTCAATCCACGACAGCACGAGCGAATAGCCGTTGGTGGATGGATTGGTGCTTTCCAGAAGCGTGTAATCGCGCCCGCGCACCAGATTCGTCGGCTTCGGCAAAATTTTCTGCGCCGGCCAGTGAAAAAATTCCAAGCCGAGGTCGCAAAGCCAAAAATCGGAATTGGCAAAAGAAAAATATTTTTTTGAATCTGAAAATGGGGTCTGGGGAATAGAATTTTGAGCGTTGTTAACGTAAATACTTGGCGAATTGCTTTTGTGGTAAATTTGAAATTCTATTTCAAATGTATTTGTCAGAACGGCGTTAAAGCGGCTGCTCCAAGAATTAGAAGTTACAAACGTATCAAACTTAACTCGAATATTCGTGCGATTTCCTTCCATGTCACGAATCTGGAGAATTCCAGTATTTGCAAAATTTTTCGCAGGTCGTGCTTCGCAAAGTTGCTGCGCCAGTTGCCGGCCTTGAATTTCCGCGTCGGACAAAGTGTTCGTCGTCTCCGCCGCCGCGCCCACGGCAAAAAACAAAACCATCACGGCCAGAAACGGCAGAAGAAATTTGGTGGGGCGAGCGTCCCCGCGAGCCGGTCTTTGCAAAGAGTTGCTGCGGCTCGCGGGGACGCTCGCCCCACCTTGGAAAGTCGCTTTCATTTCGCCGCGAGCGCCAGTTGCAGCACCTCGGAAATCTGCTTCACAAAATGCACCTTCAATTTTGCGCGCACCTCCGCCGGCACGTCCTGCCAGTCCGGCCGGTTGCCCTCCGGCAAAATCACCTGCTTCACGCCGAACCGCGACGCGGCGATCACTTTTTCCTTGATGCCGCCCACGCGCATCACACGGCCGCGCAAACTGATTTCACCGGTCATCGCCACGTCGGAACGCACGCGCCGCTTGGTCATCAGCGACGCCAGCGCCGCGCAAATCGTTACGCCCGCGCTCGGTCCGTCCTTCGGCGTCGCGCCGGCCGGAACGTGGATGTGCAGATCATTTTTGCCGTAGTCGTCGAAATCGAGGTTGAGCTTCTTTGCCTGCGACCGCAAATAACTCACCGCCGTCTGCGCGCTTTCCTTCATCACCTCGCCGAGCGAGCCGGTGAGAATCAGGCTGCCGCGCCCGCGCATCCGCGTGGCCTCGATGAACAGCACGTCTCCGCCCACCGGCGTCCATGCCAGCCCGGTGGCGATGCCGATTTCGGGAATTTTCTCCGCGCTTTCGGAAACAAACTTTGCGTGGCCGAGATATTTTGCCAGATCCTTCGCGTCGAGCTTCACGGTCTCCGCCGAGCCGTTGCGGGAAACAATTTTGCGCGTGGCCTTGCGGGCGAGCGCGGCGATCTCGCGTTCGAGCTGGCGCACGCCGGCTTCGCGCGTGTAATCGCGGATGAGCTGGCGCAGCGCGGCGTCGGAAAATTTCACGTCGCTGCGCGTGAGCCCGTGTTCCTCCAACTGGCGCGGCACGAGATACCGCTTGGCAATCTGGAGTTTTTCCGACTCGGTATAGCTCGGCAGTTCGATGACTTCCAGCCGGTCGCGCAGCGCGGGATGGACCGGCTCCAGCCAGTTCGCCGTGGCGATGAACAGCACGCGCGACAAATCGAACGGCAAATCCAGGTAATGATCGGTGAACGAATTGTTCTGCGCCGGGTCAAGCACTTCGAGCAACGCGGACGCCGGGTCGCCGCGAAAATCCGCGCCGACCTTGTCGAGTTCGTCAAGCAGGATAACCGGGTTGTTGCTCTCCACGCGCCGCAAAGTCTGGATGATGCGTCCAGGCATCGCGCCGACGTAAGTGCGGCGGTGGCCGCGAATTTCGGCTTCGTCGCGCATTCCGCCCAGCGAGATGCGCGCGAATTTGCGGCCGAGCGCGTCGGCCAGACTTTTGCCGAGCGACGTTTTGCCAACACCGGGCGGACCGACGAGGCAAAGAATCGGGCCTTTGATTTCCTTGCGGCGTTTGAGCACGGCCAGAAACTCCAGCAACCGGTCCTTGATTTTTTCCAGTCCGAAATGCTCGTCGTTCAGGACTTTTTCCGCCGCCTTCAAATCCAGCTTGTCCACCGTGGATTTATCCCACGGCAGCGCGAGAATCCAGTCGAGGTAATTGCGGCCGACGGCGTATTCGGCGGCGGCGGGCGGCATTTGCGCGAGGCGTTCGAGTTCCTGCTCGGCGGCCTTGCGGACTTCGGCGGGTAGAATCGCCAGCGCCACTTTTTCGCGGAGCGACTTGGCTTCACCTGAACTGGCCGCCTCGCCTTCGCCAAGTTCGCGCTGGATGGCGCGCATCTGTTCGCGCAGGAAAAAATCGCGCTGCGTCTTGGCGATGTTCGAGGCGACATCGCTCTGAATTTTGGAGCTCAACGTCAGCACCTCCTGCTCGCGGTTGAGCAGCGGCAGGAGTTTTTGCAACCGCTCGCGGACGGAAACGGTTTCGAGCAGCTTCTGCCGGTCTTCAAGCGAAAGATTCAGGTTCCCGGCGATCAAATCCGCGAAATGGCCGGGATGTTCGGTGTTCAGCGCGGCGATTTTGACCTGATCGGTCAAGGCCGTGGAAAGCTTGGCGATTTCCTCGAACTGCTTGTGAGCGTTGCGAAGCATGGCTTGCAACTCCACGGAATCCTCCGTTTCGTCGCGCAGCAAATCGTAGCTCGCGCGCAGATATGGCGAGGGCGGCTCGAATTTTTTCACGCGGATGCGCCACAGCCCTTCGACGAGCACGCGCACGGTGCCGTCGGGAAATTTCACCATTTTGGACAGGCGCGAGACGCAGCCGACTTCATATAAATCCGCCGGTGCCGGCTCGGCGACGTCGGCCTTGCGCTGCAACACCGCGCCGAACAGACGGTCGCCGGCGACGACGTCGTCAATCAGCTTGAGGCTTGGCCCGGTCTCAATGAGCAGGGGAACGATGGCTCCGGGAAAAATGACGATGTCGGAAAGGCCGAGGATGGGCACGATGTCCGGCAGCGAGCGCGTGGAGATGCGCGGCGGGGCATCCGCTTTTTCGGCGGCGTCGCTGATGCTGACAAATTCTGTTTCCGGCGATGACATCGTCGTTATTCTGTCAATAAAAAGCAGCGCGGGCGAAAAGAATCGCGCCGTTAATTCCCCTCGGCAATCGGAACTTTGGTCGGCTTGGCGTGTGACGGGCGGGCGGGCGGCACGTCCACCCGCAGAAAGCCGTTCACATAAATCGCCTTGGCCTGGCCCAGATCAAACCCCGCCGGCAGATCCAATACGGTCTCGAACGGCCCGTAATTGATCTCCATCACGAGAAAACTGCAGTGCGCCGCGCGGCAGCAGTCGGGGCGGTTGCCCGCGATGCGCAAGCGGCTGCCCTCGACGGTGATCTCGAGGTTCTCGCTTTTCATGCCGGGCAATTCCACCTTGATGACGAGGCCCGTGTCGGTGGTGTAAACGTCCGTGTTGGGCACCCAGCGGCCGGTGGCGTCGCCGTTGCGCGAGCTTACCGTCGAACCGCGCGCGACAAAATGAACCGAGGAGCTGACTTTGGTTACGGCCATGATCAAAAGGTTTTAAACAATTTTCCAAGGCAAGTGAACGACTCGCCGCTGATTCACGCTGGCAACATAACCGCAAACGCCATCCGCGCAACAGAGAATTTTTACATAGTCCCAACCCTAATCCAAACCATAATCACCCCAAAATCCCGCTTGGAATCAAGGCTGGAAACCGGTGCGCGCAAAATACTTTGAACTCCCGCCGCCGGAGCCTAGACTTCCGGCCATGTTTCATTGCACGCATCGCGTCACCTACGCCGAATGCACCGTCGGCGACCACATTTACCACTCGCGCTACCTGGATTTGCTGGAGGCTGCGCGCGGCGAATTCATGCGCTCGCTCGGCACGCCGGTGCTGGTGCTGCAGGACGCTGATTATATTTTCCCGGTCATCGAGGCGCGGTTGAGCTACAAAGCTCCGGCACGCTACGACGATCTGCTGACGATTGAAGTCTGGCTGACGGAGATTGGCAAAGTGCGCCTGAACTTCGGCCACCGGATTTTGAACCAGGACGGAAAACTCATTCTCGAAGCCGAAACCTTTCACGCCTGCACCAGCCGCGAGGAAAAACCAAAACGGCTGCCGGCGGAACTGGTGGAAAAATTAAAACCGTTTCTTGTAAAATAATTCCCTTGCCAGCACTAAAACACCGAGGGTTTTATTTTTTAGCCGGCAGATCATCCAACGTATTTTGAATCTCCTTAATCATCGTGCTGTTGGAGTAAAGTTGCCCTGTTTGGGCTAAAGCTTGCTTCATGGCTGCTATGGTTGCCGGTGCGTGTTTTGAATTTTTTAATTCCGCCATCCAAGTCTCGGCGTCTGCTTTGGTTAGCCCGCCATATCTGGCATTAAAGTTCAAGTGTTCCGCCAAGGCCACTTTGGTGGCAAATGCGATAAAACCTTTGTATGATTCCATCTCTGCATCCACGACTGTTGATTTTGCAGCTAATTGCTCGTTTCCCGGATATTCCATTTGAAGTTCTCTAATTTGACTGTTGGCGTAAATCAAATTCTCCGAGCCGCTGGACTGGAGTAATATGTCCACCGATTCGAGTGATTGTCGGAATTTCAAATCGGCCACCTGCTTTTTCAAATCTTGGATTACGGGATCGTTTGGTTGTAATTGGATGGCCTTGGCTAACAAATCCGACGCAGTGGCATAATCTTTCTGTGCAAGGCTGCGTTGGATAGCCTCGCATAATTCTGCCGCCTGTTTCTTTCGGTCGGCTGTTTCGTCAGATTTATTGATGCTGATGGATGAGCCGGTTGCGCCATTCACGACGATGCCGTTTGCTGCGTTGTTGATGCCGCTTCCGCTCTGGATCGTGCTGGTGATTTTCGCATTGTCACCCGTCTTCATGTAAGAAGTCAGCTTTTGAACGGTCAAAGTGCTGACCACACCCAATACGCCGCAGATTGTTCCGATCCACGCTCGTGATAGTTTTGAATGAGGATGTTCGCTCATGCTGATTTATCTATTTTAGATTTGGGAGCGGGCGGGATGCCCGCTCCCGGTGGATGGTATGGGTTTATTTCCGACGACGGAATAGGAGCAGGCTCACGCCGCCCAATCCGGCCAAGGCTAACGTGGCTGGTTCGGGAGTCGTCTGGATGGTGAAGGTGGTGGGTGCGGTTACAACGGGAGTATAACCTGGGCCATAATCCGTGAGCGTGACAGTTCCGCCGGTCGGGAAGCTATTCAGAAGGGATAACTCATTTAGGCTGCTGTCCTGAATAGTATTGGCAGGGAACTGGAAAGTCATAAAAAAAGAGGTTGCACTACCGATTATAATTTGGTCAGTATAACTAGGCCAGCCTGGTATTCCGCTGCTAGGGAATACATTTATAAACATTCCATTGCCCGTTGAACTGTAGCTGCTGGTTCCTGTTTGAAGACTAAAGCTAAAAGAACTTTGGCTATCGCTATACCAATAAGGCTGACCATTGTTTGATCTAACAGTTTGAAAATTTTCAATGTCGAAGCTGTAGATTTCCGTTTCAGTTGTAAGGCCCGGAGTGAGAGTGATTCCGTTTAATGTGGAAAGACCGCCGCCGTCGGAAACAACGCCAGTGGCAGAAATGTCATAAGTTTGGGCATTGGCCGAAGGGACGGCGAGCAGAGCTGCGGCAGCCGCGCCGCCCATCCAACGCAGGGAATGGAGTTTGAGTTTTTGCTTTTTCATAGTTTTGTGTTTTCTTGTTTTGGTTTGTTTGACTTCCAAATTTTCACGCCGGCACAGTGACGCCCGTTTGGTTGTCATCCGGGCAAGCAGGCAGCGTGGTTCGCGGTTACGAAATTTTTCTCCAAGGTTTTCACCCCAACTTTGGGAGAAATTTGACCAAAGCAGCCTAATAGTGACAACACATGCGTTGTTATTTTCTTAACAAATTTTGACCGCAGAAATTAAAACATTTCGCCGCCCGTCGCCGGCAAAATAACTCTGCGCCTCCGTGTCTCGGCGGTGAAACCGGTTCCAGCTTGCGCGTGGCGCTTTTCTCTGCTCAAATTCAGCGGCGCGCGCGATGCAAAACGAACCACAAAATTATCCCAAACATTACTGCGGAGTCTTCGGCGTTTTCGGCCATGCGAATGCCGCCGAACTGACCTACTTTGGCCTTTACGCGTTGCAGCATCGCGGCCAGGAAAGCGCCGGCATCGTCAGTTCCCACGAGGGGAAATTTTACAAGCACCACGGCATGGGCCTCGTGCCGCAGATTTTCAACGACCCGAAAATCCTCCACGACCTCGTCGGCAACATGGCCATCGGCCATACGCGGTATTCCACGACCGGTTCCTCCGCGCTCCGCAACGCCCAGCCGCTCACGGTGGACTGCGCGCGCGGCCAGATCGCCGTGGCCCACAACGGCAATCTGACCAACGCCGCCCAGCTCCGCGACGAGCTCGAAGATCGCGGCTTGGTGTTCCAGACCAGCGTGGACAGCGAGATCATCATCATGATGCTTGCGCAGCCGCAGGCCGGCGGCATGCCCAGCTCGCTCGTCAACACCATCCGCCGCATCGAAGGCGCGTATTCCCTGGTGATCATGACGGAGAAGGAATTGATCGGCGCACGCGACCCGCACGGTTTCCGGCCGCTCTCGATCGGCCGCACGGCGAGCGGCGCGTATGTTCTTTCCAGCGAGACGACGGCGTTTGACCTGATTCACGCGCAGTTCATCCGTGACGTGGCACCGGGGGAAATTGTCATCATCAACGACAAGGGCGTGACGAGCATCCAGGCTTTTCCCGAACATCAGAAGCGCGCGTTCTGCATTTTTGAATACGTCTATTTCGCGCGGCCGGACAGCGTCATCAATTTCCACACCGTCTATGATGTCCGCAAGGAAATGGGCCGCCAGCTTGCGCGCGAACACAATGTCAAAGCGGACCTGGTGATTCCCGTGCCGGACAGCGGCGTGTGTGCGGCGATGGGCTACTCCGAGGAATCCGGCATTCCTTACGAGATGGCGTTCATCCGCAACCACTATGTCGGCCGCAGCTTTCTCCAGCCGACACAGCTCATCCGCGATTTCAACGTCCGCGTGAAACTCAATCTCATCGAATCGCTCGTGAAGGACAAAAGCGTCATCATCGTGGACGACTCCATCGTGCGCGGAACGACGTGCCGTTCGCGCGTGAAAACGCTCAAGGAAGCCGGCGCACGCGAGGTCCACGTTGCCGTGAGCTGCCCGCCGCACCAGTATCCGTGCGTCTATGGCATTGATTTTCCCGACCGCAGCAAGCTCATGGCCGCGAACAACACCGTGGACGAGATCCGCAAATACCTGAACGCCGACTCGCTGCACTATCTGTCGCAGGCCGGCATGGTCGCCGCCACCGGCCAGAAAAAAGAGGCGTTCTGCATGGCCTGCTACGACGGCCATTATCCCGTGCCTTACGATCCGCTGCTGGACAAGCACATCATCGAGCGCCGCCGCAAGGAGACGCAAACCCTCGGCGAAGCGGCGGCGAAGGAGAACGAGCAGATCAAGTTGTTGCAGGTTTGAGAAAGGCCGCAATAATTCAGCCCAATGCTGGGTTGAAACTTTGAACGTTTGTGAAAAAGTTGATCATTATAGCGACTTTAGTTTTCATTTGTTTGATCTGGTATTGGTTCTCGCCAACAAGGCGTTCGGTGCGGACGTTCGACCATCTTGAGGACAGCGTCAAAGCGGTGATTACAGCTTCAGAACTTCAAGCATGGGCCACGAACTTATTGGCGCAATATCCAACCGATGCCTCTATAACCAATTTAACCAATGCCTCTCTCATTTCTCCAGCGAAGCTTGGAACCAATTTTCCAGCACAGTTATTGCGCATAAGTCCTGTTCTTGGCCCCTACGTTTCCATCTTGCATTCGCAAGACGACGAAAGTAATGACACAAGTTGCGTTATCATTGACTGGGGAGGAGGAATATTGGGCCATGCTGGGTTTATGGTGGGTTCCACGAATTTCTCAATAGCTTCCAATCATAAATGGCAGGAAGGTGTTTATTTTTATCCGCCACATTGACGCCGATTTTTTTACCTTCAGAATTGCAATTGTTAAATCACTGACATGAATCTTTCACCCGCCCAACTCGCCGCCTACATTGACCACGCGCAGCTCAAGCCGGAGACTTCGCAGGCGCAAATCGAAAAACTCTGCGCCGAGGCGCTGGAACACAAATTTTTCTCCGTCTGCGTCAACGGCTGCTGGGTCGCCACCGCGTATCATTTGCTGGAAGACTCGGACGTGAAAGTCACCAGCGTGGTCGGCTTCCCGTTCGGCGCGATGGCCGGCGACGTGAAACGGTTTGAAACCGAGACGGCCATTGACGACGGCGCGCACGAGATTGACATGGTGCTGAACGTCGCGCGACTCAAGGCCGGCGATGACAAATTTGTTTTCCGCGAGATCGTTGACGTGGTCGAAGCCGCCGACGAGCGCACGGTGAAAGTGATTTTGGAAACCTGCCTGCTGACCGACGAAGAAAAAATCCGCGCCTGCAAGCTGGTCGTCGAGAGTGGCGCGCATTTTGTGAAGACCTCCACCGGCTTCAATCCCGGCGGCGGCGCGACGATTGCCGACGTGAAGCTGCTGCGCGAAACGGTCGGGCCGAAATTTGGCGTGAATGCTTCCGGCGGCATCCGCGACACAAAAACTGCGCTCGCCATGATTGAAGCCGGAGCCACGCGGCTTGGCACCTCCAGCGGCCTTGCGATCATGAACGGTCTGGCCGGCTCCGGGTTACATCAAGCGGCGTGATTTTGCCGTGACCGTCAACGCGTAGCGGTTTCCAGTCTGGCGCAAATTCATCCGTGTCCCGAATGCGGCGGAAAGATTCTTGGAATTCAGAATGACGGTCTTTCTTCCCGCCGCGAGAACTTTTCCGTTTTTCAAAACCAGCACGCGCGAAAACACCGGCATGATTTCCTCGACGTGATGCGTCACCAGCACCAGCGTCGGTGATTTTTTTTGCGCGCCAAGCCGTTGGAGAAATTGCAAAAAATGTTCGCGTGCGGCGGGATCCAGCCCGGCGCACGGCTCGTCCAAAATCAAAACCTGTGGCCTGGCCATGAGCGCGCGGGCCACGAGCACGCGCTGGCGTTCGCCCTGCGACAACACGCGCCACGGGCGCTCCGCCAAATGCGCGCACTCGATTTGACGCAGCAGTTTTGCAGCTTGAGTTTTTTCAGCACGCGTCAGCCGTCCCCAGAAATCAATCATGGCGTATTTACCGCTCGCCACGGTTTCCAGCGCCGGTTCTTCGTCGGCCATCATCTGCCGCACCGATGAGCTGACGAGGCCGATTTTTTTTCGCAGTTCGCGCCAGTCGGACTGGCCGTAAGTTTCACCAAGCAAAGAAATCTCTCCGTCCGTTGGCATCAGGTAGCCGGTGAGCGCGCTGAGCAAGGACGTTTTGCCGGAGCCGTTCGCGCCGAGAATCACCCAATGTTCACCGTGTTTTACGCGCCAGTTCACGTCATCCAGGATCACCGTGCCACCGCGCTCAATGCGCAGACCAGCCACGGACAAAATGGATTTGAAATTTTTCACAAGTTTTTGATTTCTTCCCAGAGCGGCTGCAAATCGTCGTCGGCCAGCGCCATTTTCTTGATGGCATCTTTTTTGCCCGCCGCCACCGCGCGTTGCAGCCATGTTCGCGCGAGGTCAAGCTGCTGCATCTGGCAGGCGTAGCACGAGAGGTTGTAGGCGATGATCGGTTCTGCCGGAAATTTTTCCGCCGCCGGCAGCAGCGCGTCCCACGCCTGTGGCAGCCCGCCGCCGCTCACACGGCGCAAGGCATAGGCGCGGTGCAGCCAGCCGGAAGATTCGCCGGGCGCGAACTTCAATTCCTGTTCGGCAATTTCCAGCGCGTCGCGCCACTGCTTTTCCAGCGTGCAAATCGTCCAGCGCCCTTCGAGCACCGCCGGATGCGACTGTTGCGCGGGCGCGATGGCGTCCAGTTCGGCGCGGGCGTCGGCAGGGCAGTTGAGGCCGAGCCAGCCGAGCGCGGCGTTCAGGCGATGGCGGTCGGATGGTTCAAGGTCTTGCACGCGGATAGGAAACCGTTTGGCGGATGATTTGGCAAGTGATGGAAGTTCCACCGCGTTCTGCGCGAACCACAAAATTCCTTCCCGCAGTTGGCAAATGGGGCGAAGTCGGTTAACTTGGGCGCGCTATGAAAACAATTGTCTTTTACGCGGCATTGTTGTTGGGCACGGCTTCGCTGCCTGCCGCCATCCAATCCAAAATCATCGAATACAAAGGGAAGGACGCGACGCTTGAAGGCGTCCTTTACTGGGATGATTCCGTCACCACTCCGCGGCCCGGCGTGCTGATCGTGCATCAATGGCTCGGCCTCACCGATTACGAGAAACATCGCGCGGAGATGCTCGCGCAACTCGGCTATGTGGCGTTCTGCGCCGACGTCTATGGCAAAGGCGTCCGCCCGCATGACATCAAGGAGGCCGGTGTGGAGGCGACGAAATACAAATCCGACCGCGCGCTGCTCCGCCAGCGCGTGAACGCCGAGCTGGCGGTCTTGAAGTATCAGGGGCAGGTGGATCCCAATCGCGTCGCGGCCATCGGTTATTGTTTTGGCGGCACGGCGGTGCTGGAACTGGCGCGCAGCGGCGCGGAGTTGAACGGGGTTGTGAGTTTTCACGGTGGGCTGGATTCCCCGACGCCGGCGGACGGGAAAAACATCAAGTGTCCGGTGCTGGTCTGCCACGGCGCGGATGATCCGTTTGAAAAGCCGGAGGATCTCGCGGCGTTTGAAAACGAAATGCGCGCCGCGAACGTGGACTGGCGGCTGATCAAATACGGCGGCGCGGTGCACAGCTTCACGCAGCCGATGGCCGACGGCAGCCTGCCCGGCGCGAAATACAACGAGCGCGCCGACAAGCGCTCCTGGGAGGACATGAAATTGTTCCTTGCGGAAATTTTCAAATAACCCGGCGGCGCGTGGTATGCGAGCCTTGTCAGAAAAGCCCTGTTGGCTGCAATGTTGACTGGGGTTTCAGGTCGCGGCCAGGAAGCAGGGCGTGAGGTTTTGGAGGTCGGTGCTCTTGCCCTCGGGATTATCCCCTGCGCTGATCAGCCGGTTCCCAAACGAACCTGCTACAAAATCTGCTGGAATAGTTTCATGAATCTGCTAAAGTAGTGTTCGCTCATTGAGCAAACAATCAGGAGGACAATGATTTTTTTATCCAGCACATCCTGGAGGCGGCAACCTGTTCGCAGGAGAATTCCATCGTTTATTTTCGCATTTATTGCCGGTTTATATTTGGTCGTGCAGTCGTCGGCCATGCAGCCGGTCGTGGCCATCCACGATTCTGAATTAACCCGCGCACTGGAATCGCAGCCCGCCAGTGGCACCACTCCGACCGGTGCGGGCACGACCGGCTTTCAGTGGTGGCCGAACAACTGGCACTATTTTGTCATGCCCGAGTCGGTTGAGGAAGCCTTGCGCTCGGACGGCACGGCGTTTCAGGTGGTCAGCGACGCCAACATCAGCGCCGGTCAATTGGTTGTCAATGGCGCGCCCCAATATCCCATAGTCATCAGCCTGGCGGCGGAAGCAGCCGACAACAGCGAGATTGGCCCGTTGACCAACTATGTTGCGGCCGGCGGTGTTCTGCTGGTCGGCTCCTCGGCGTTCACCCGCAACACCAACGGCACAACCCGTGGCGACTTTGCCTTCGCCAACGCCCTCGGTGTTCACATGGTGACTGCGGGTCTGAACAATTGGGGGACGGACAGCACCTTCACCAAGCTGACAAACCACGCCATCGTGACACATATTCCCTCCGGGACGAACAATTGGTATATGCCGCTTTCCGCCGAGGATATTCCCCTTGGAACTTCCCCGACGCATCCGGTCAACCATAACCACCTGGTGTGGCAGGTTCAAGCCGGTGACGCGACGGTGATCGCCAACGGTGACAACTACCCCTATCTGCTAATAAAACCCTTTGGCAAGGGCTACTTCATTTATCACGCCGCCATGCAACCGTTGATCGGCCACAGCGGCTGGGATTCCGGCATGTATGCCTATGTCGTGTTTCGAAAGGCGATCGAATGGGCGTTCGCCAATGCCAATCAGCCCGTCCCGCGGCTCAGCCCCTGGCCATATCCCTACGATGCGGCGGCGATGTTCCGCCATGACATGGAGGACATCGAGGATTTGATCACCAACATCGAATCCTCGGCTCATGCGGAGGCGAATGTCGGTGCCAAGGGCGATTACTATTTCTGCACTGGCGCGATGCGGGTGAATTTCAGCCAGAATAGCCGCACCAATAACATTGCCAGCCTGCAGCGAGCCATCTCGCTCTATGGCGCGACGATTGGCCCACACAATGGCGGGTTGCCCGACGTCGGCAATCCGAGTCTGGCCACGAACACCTATGATTACTGGCATTGGGGGCCGGACGAAGTGTTGGACCTGACCAATCCGCCGCCGACGGGTTATGCCAGCGGCGGTGCCTATGGCTTCACGTCCATTTCGAATGCGTTTGGAGATTTACAGAAATGGGGTGAAACAAACAGCACCGGCCAGCGTTTCTGGGCCTCGCCGTATTTCAACTCCACCCGCGAAGGTTCGAAACAAATTCTCCAACAACTGGGCGTGTTGACGGTCGGCGAGGAAAAACTCGGCCCGTTCCCGCACTGGACGCTGTCCACCGCGACCTCCGGCAAACGCTATCCGATGGTGAGCCTGCCGGTCAGTGACTGGTATTACGGGAATACCGTCGCCCAATCCTTGGAAAACTATTATAACGGCACGGCGAGCGTTGCGGCGGCGGTGGACTTTTACTACAACTTGGGCGCGCTGATTGACATTTATTCTCACAGCAGTTCGGCCGGCGGGCCCAGTGTCGGTTATCCCGACGGTCTTGGTGGTATCGCCATCCAGAGCGAACCGAATACGCAGCAATATAGCGTCAACTACACGATGGCCAAACCGCGGCTTTGGTCCGCGAACGCGACGAGTCTTTACGGGTGGTGGCTGCAACGTTCCAACGTCCAGATCACCGCCACCACGACCCCCGTTGGCAACCGGCTCGCCACCATCCTCACCATCCAGGGCGCGACGCAGACGAACACCGCCGTTGAATTTCTCCTGCCCAGCGTTGCCGCCACCAATTTTCAAGTGCTGGAAAACGGCGTGCTGGTGGACACCAACAGCTATCGAACCAATGGCTTGGTGTTGAAGTGCCTGGTCGGGACGACCGTCACGAATGTCCAGATTCTCTATTATGTCACGACCGTGCCCATTGCGCAGAATGATGCATATTCCGTCCAGCCGGGCACAACCCTCACGGTCGGTGCCCCCGGTGTGCTGGCCAATGACAGCGTGGGAAATGGAACCAATCTGACCGCCGTGCCGGTTAGCGGGCCCAGCCACAGCAGTGCGTTCAACCTGAATGCCAGCGGTGCGTTCAGCTACACGCCAGTCGTCGGTTTCACTGGCACGGACAGTTTCACCTACCTGGCCAACGATGGGCTGACCAATTCCGACCCGGCGACCGTAACCATCACAGTGGCGGCTGCGCCCGCCATCTTGAGCGGGCCAGTCGGCCTGACGAATCTGGCGGGAACCACCGCGAGTTTCAGCGTGACAGCCACCAGCTCGGTGCCGATCACTTATCTATGGTTAAAAAACGGCACACTGCTGGCAAATGGTGGCAATATTTCCGGCGCAACCACTTCAAACCTGGTGGTTACGAGCGTCGCGGCCACCGACGCCGGCTCATACAGTGTGGTCGTCACCAGTTCCAGCGGCAGCATCACCAGTGCGCCGGCCTTGCTGACGGTGCTTGCCCCGCCGACCCTGACTTCCCAGCCCGCCAGCCAGGCCGTGACGACAAGCGGCAATGCTGGTTTTAGCGTGACTGTGGTTGGGAGCGTTCCGTTGACCTACCAATGGCTTTGCAACGGAACCAATCTGTCGGACGGCGGGCAGTTTGGCGGCACGGCCACTTCAGGACTGTCCGTGACCAATGTGCAGCCGGGCAACGCGGGCAATTACGCCGTCGTGGTGACCAATGCGTTTGGCGCGGTGACCAGCAGCGTGGCGGTGCTGACTGTCATCCCCGCAGGGAACTGCACTGCGGCTCCGTCGGGACTGATCGGCTGGTGGCCGGGGGATGGCAATGCGAATGACATCGCCTTCGCGCGCAATGGCACTTTGATGGGCGGCGCCACGGCTACGGCGGTGGGTGTGGTCGGTCAGGCTTTCAATTTTGACGGCACCAACAATTATGTTTCGATACCGAACTCGACGGCATTGCAGCCGACCAATCTCACCATCGAAGCCTGGGTCAGATTCAGTTCGCTCGACAGCAGTTACTCTTCGAATCCCGGACATCAATACATCGTATTTAAGCAAAACAATAGCTCTGCCAATTTCGAAGGGTTTTCCTTTGGAAAAGACCGTTATAATCATGTTCCGCATCCACCTCTTACCAATGGTGATGTTTTCTATCTTGATGTAAGTTCATCGGGTGGGACGCAAACTGCTGAAGCGGATTCCGCAATCACGATTTCAACAAATGTCTGGTATCACGTCGCCGGCGTGCGTGGACCCAATATCGTTCAAATTTATGTCAATGGTCAACTGCAAGGCCAGAGCGGCGTGAGTTTCCCCCAAAATTACGGCAGTTTGCCGGTTTACTTCGGCAGTTCCGGTCAAAATTTTTGGGATGGCAAATTGGCCGGCCAATTGGACGAGGTTTCGATTTACAACCGTGCCTTGTCATCCAACGAAATCGCCGCCATCTATAACGCCGGTGCGAGTGGAAAATGCAAGTTGCCGCCGGTGATCACCAACCAGCCCGCCAGCCTGACGGTGACGGCTGGCAACAGCGCCACCTTCACGGTGGGCGTCAGCGGCAATCTATTCACGGTTTATCAGTGGCAGTTCAACGGGACGAACATCGCCAACGCCAATACCAACACGTTCACCCTTTCCAATGTTCAGCCCGCGAACGCCGGAAATTATACGGTCATCGTCACCAACGCCGCCGGCGCGGTCACCAGCGCTACGGCCACGCTCACGGTCAACTTCAACTCCGCGCCCGTGATCACCACGCCGCCGGCGAGCTTGTCCGTCAACGTGAGCAGCAACGCCGTGTTCACGGTGGGAGCGACCGGCACCGCGCCGTTGAGTTACCAGTGGTTCTTCAATGCCACCAACGCCGTCGGTCTCAACACCAACTCGCTCACCCTGACCAATGTTCAAGCGACCAACGCCGGCAACTATTCGGTCGTCATCACCAATGGCTCGGGTGCGGTGACGAGTGCGCCGGCCTTGCTTGCGGTCAAGTTCCCGCCGGTCATTACCAACCAGCCCGTCAGTCTGGCGGTGATCGTCAGCAACAACGCCACGTTCAGGGTGGGCGTCAGCGGTGATGCACCGTTGAGTTACCAGTGGTTCTTCAATGCCACTAACGCCGTCGGTCTCAACACCAACTCGCTCACCCTCACCAATGTTCAAGCGACCAACGCCGGCAACTATTCGGTCGTCATCACCAACACCTCGGGTGCGGTGACGAGTGCGCCGGCCTTGCTTGCGATCAAGTTTCCGCCGGTGATCACCAACCAGCCCGTCAGTCTGGCGGTGATCGTCAGCAACAACGCCACGTTCACCGTGGGCGTCAGCGGTGATGCGCCGTTGAGTTACCAGTGGTTCTTCAACACGACCAACGCCGTCGGGTTGAATACCAACGTCCTCGCTCTTGTGAATGTTCAAGCGGCTGATGCCGGAAATTACTCCGTCGCCATCACCAATGCCTCGGGTGCCGTCACCAGCACGCCGGCGATATTAACCGTGAATTTCCCGCCGGTCATTACCAACCAGCCCGCCAGTCTGGCGGTGATCGTCAGCAACAACGCTTTTTTCACCGTGGGCGTCAGTGGCGACGCGCCTTTGAGTTACCAGTGGTTCTTCAACACGACCAATGCCGTCGGATTGAACACCAACGTCCTCGCACTTGCGAATGTTCAAGCGGCTGATGCCGGAAATTACTCCGTCGTCATCACCAATGCCTCGGGTGCCGTCACCAGCACGCCGGCGATATTGACCGTGAATTTCCCGCCGGTGATCACCAACCAGCCCGCCCGCCTCGCGGTCATTGTCGGCAACAACGCCAGCTTCACCGTGGGCGTCAGTGGCGACGCGCCTTTGAGTTACCAGTGGTTCTTCAACACGACCAACGCCGTCGGATTGAACACCAACGTCCTCGCACTTGCGAATGTTCAAGCGGCTGATGCCGGAAATTACTCCGTCGTCATCACCAATGCCTCGGGTGCCGTCACCAGCACGCCGGCGATATTGACCGTGAATTTCCCGCCGGTGATCACCAACCAGCCCGCCAGCCTCGCGGTCATCATCGGCAATAATGCCAGCTTCACCGTCGGCGTGACCGGTGACGCGCCGTTGATTTACCAGTGGTTTTTCAATGCCACTAACGCCATCGGTCTCAACACCAACTCGCTCACTCTCACCAGCGTGCAGGCGGCCAGCGCGGGTGGTTATTCGGTCGTCATCACCAACGCCTCGGGGGCGGTCACCAGCGCGCCCGCCGTGCTGACGG